>Ga0126342_10008257_pt1 | contig 18644 bp, 11 predicted proteins | sample Cyp1metagenome_FD_92528 | JGI IMG/M metagenome (GOLD analysis project Ga0126342, IMG submission 92528) | Coral microbial communities from Lord Howe Island, Old Settlement Bay, Australia - Cyphastrea 1 metagenome | ecosystem: Host-associated > Invertebrates > Cnidaria > Coral ...
ATATATATATATATATTAACCATATATTAACCATATATTAACGATATATTAACCATATATTAACCATATATAAACCATATATTAACCATATATTAACCATATTATATCATAAGGATATTATAATTACCAACCAATAGTAGGTTGAAACCACCAACCAGATTAACTATTAGTTATAACTGGTTATTTTTATTTATATATATATATATGTGTGTGTTATATGCATGTATTTCACAAACGTTCGAGCCTGGGGGACAGGTACATCAGCCGGGACCATTTCTCGATCAAGCGACTGGGGGGCCGAATGGTTGTCGCGGTTTTCTCATGGGCGGGTCGAGTACCTACATCAGGAGGGATATTTACTGGATTTTTGATGGGTTTTTTTGATGGATTGACTCACCAAAGATTGGGATAGAATGGGATACATTCACAAATATCCATAGTGTCTAATCATAAAAGATGGTTGAGGATGAAATTTGGGGATACAGTGGGGATATAATTGATATTGTCATATTTGATGGTGTATAATGGGATATCATGGGATATATCCCCAAGCATATGATAGGGTTGTCTACCCATCAGCGGCTGTTTAGCGACGAACCATGGGTATGAAGGCTGGCGTACCCGAAAATGGATGGGATACAATGGAAAATCCAGTCAAAATGGATGATTTAGGGGTACCCTCTGGTCATTTAACAGTTTGCTATTGAACATGGTGATTTATAGTGGATTTACCTATCAAACATGGTGATTTTCAATAGTTTTTTGTAAACGTTTACCAGAGGGTACCCCCATGACTTAGGAAACCTTCACTGAACAGTATTGGGGACGCCAGGGCTTAGCTGCCACCACTGACACCACCAAGGGCTGCGAAGGATGGGAACTTCTCAGTGGTGCCATTGAGTGCCTTGGCCTTTTTTCCGATCGAATCCTGATGATCACCCGGAGTTTTCCGGAGGATGCTGGATTTTTCTCGATTTTCCTCCAATGAAGTGGCTGAAGATAGCCTAAAGATATACCAATCATAGGGCTTAGAGGCCACTCTTTGTCACTTTGTCACATATTCCAATCGTTTTATTCGAGGTTCAGAATGGAGTCCCCGATACAACCATGCACCGCCTGGTGGCTGGAGTTCAGGCGGACAATCAGATAGACCTGTGTGCAACCGCCAAAGGTAATCGCGCCATGTGAACAAACAGGCTAAGTCAGCAGACACTACGCTACATTACGCTACACTACGCACCTACATCACATTTACATTACATTTACATTTGCATTAAATTTACATACATTTCATCACATTTTATGTCATTTCAACACATTTCATGATACTTCCTTACATTGCATACATATACGCACGCATATGCATCACACACACACATGTATATATATATGTATAGTGGTTATTGTTAACCATATGTTAACCATATATTAACCATATATTAACCATATATAAACCATATATCATAAGTATATTATATATTAATGATCTTGGTCAACAGGTGTTTACACCTGCGCCAAGGTCAGAATCCCATGTGGCACTCGAGGGGCGGAAGGTCCCGGGGAGGATTTCCAACTGGGTCCATGGGAAGCCATGGATTTCATGAGATTTCTATGAATCATATACTTGGATAATAGGAGACACTAAAATCATGGTTTTCCAGAAGTACACAAAAAGATGGTAATGATATAATTACTTGGAGAATCATGAATTTGGATAACATATTATGATGTTCCAATTTTACTTATCCAAATTTATGTACTCATATCATAACTTTGGATATTTTAACCTCGTGTACTCTTGGAACATGGGATGATCAAATCCGTTGATTAAGCTGCACGGTAGGCTACAATTGTTGCAGTCGGGGACGCCAGAAATGAGCTGAGTGATCTTGGTCGTCACCTTTCAGATGAGCCATGATAGCGATGCTTAGTTTATTCCTGAAATTTGGGATTCGACTATGTTACGCGAATAGGTTGAATGAGGATGGAAGAATCAAATCCGGGAGATGGATCCAATAGGTTTGAGGAATCTCCAGTTTTTTCTCCGTTGGCAGCTACTGTGGAGTGGTGCTCGCGCTGTTTGCATTCGGGCTTTTGGCCACAGCTCAACCCAAGTTGGGCGTTGGCTGCGCACCTGTTGATAGAATGGACTTTCATACCAGCTACGAGGGCACCCCTTGCATAGGGAATATCAGTACTGGTATTCCTTAAGAGGTATGGTATATAATGTGGTGATTTCTACCAGGTATATCACGGTGAATTACCATATGAAACCTATTACAATCGATTAAAAATGCAGCTGATATTAGGCCAATTTCTTAGGTGATTTCTACAAAAAAAAATCTACCAGGTTCATTCCATAAGCTGATTGGATTGGTTTAAGGGCAAATTGAAACCGGAAACCATAGATTTTCCCATTAAATATGGCTTCTACACCACTTCATGGCTTCTAAGGGATTCCCCTAAGGGAGGGATTCCGTCCCCATTCAGATCCATCTCCGATTTTCCCCATTCAGTATACTTTGCTTAATATATAGACAACTAGCCAATTACATCAGCACTTACATTACATATAACATCATATAACTATATGATACTATATGATACTATACATCCACATTTCTTAGTTTCCTGATATTTCGTGCCATGGCGATTTGGCCATGGCGTGCCGAGGCCGGGTCATCTCCCAGTACGCTTGCAACACGCAGATGTGCTGGTGCTGTACACAGGTGACCCGACGACGGTGACCGGATGTGACCGGTGACCGGTGACCGATGCCATTTTCATAGGCCCGGTTGCCTTAGAAAAGTGGCTGAATTCTATGGCTTATGTGGTTTAATGGTGGTTTAATGGTGGTTTAATGGGATAAAACACCAACAAAAATGGTGATTTTAATGGGATTTACCCCCTGGTAATTTAACAGTTGGACCCTGAAAATGACCTATTTATAGTGGAAACTAGTCTTCCAACCCCGATGAATGGCAGGGTCTAGGTTAATTTACTGGAGGGTAAGTATGAGATAACTATAGTATTCATGGGGTTTATAACCAACGTTCACATCACTGGGCCCCATCCTGTACCATTTGGTTTATAGATGTCTATAGTCATCTAAAGTCTCTATAGTCATAATAGTTATTCAAATTCTGTTTATACTATAGCCAATTGTCATATAGCCTATACTGGTATATATATATAGTCTATACTTTAGCAGTCCGGTTGGCCGGTTTATCCACTAAATTCTACTTATACTATAGTCAATGGTCATCTATAGCATATATATATATATATATCTATAGTCATCTATAACATGATATATCTATAGCTAAAGCATGCTAGCGCCATAAAAATGGCCCTTTATTTAGGGGTGCTTTTGTCGTTCAGTCCGCAGGCGCAGATGATGCGACTCATCCAGATGGCCTTGGAGCTCAGTGGGAATCGCTTGGATCCGCTTGTTTGATCAATGGGAATATCCCCAGAAAATATGGCCTGAAAAATGGTACTAACGTACCTCCATTTTAGGATCCTGAAATTTCCATTGATTTGAGGAACCAACAAATATCATGGCCTACCATGGTTTCCTATATATGGTCTGGGTAAATTTCATCACGACCTCACATCGCGACCGAGCCCTGGAATCATAGTTAATAAGGGAAATCATCCCCAGATGGGCCTTAATTCAGGTTAGTGACATATTATGAAATATTATAATTTACCCAGATATGGTGGTTTAATGGGATTTTATGGTGGTTTAATGGGATCTAATGGGATTTAATAGGATTTACCCCTCTGGTAAACGTTTACATAGCTATGGAAAATCACAATGTTTAATGGGAAAATCAACTATTTCGACTGGGCCATTTTCAATAGCTACGTTAAGTTACCAGAGGGTAACGTCGACCCTCAGAATCAACCATTTTTGGGAAGATTTTCTGGGTCCGTGTTGTTTGTTGAGGGGAAGGTGGCGTGATTTAACCAAAGGTTGTGATTCAAGTCACAAACATGCCCATTTCTAATTCCAACTGCACCACCAAGTGAGGACATGGATCGTGATTGGGCGTGTCCCACGTCATTAAAAAAAATTGGGATAGGTCAAAGATGTCAAAGTCATCCACAGAAATGGAGGCGAAGCCGCCGTTGATGCAACATCTTGATTCGCTGCAAATTGGAGGATTGCATGAAAGTTAAAGTTCACCAAACTGGGTCATACCTATATATATATAATTATATATAGATCTCTCACGATCTATCAATATATTCAATTCAATATGAATATATATGAATATATGTTTCAGATTTAGTCTTAGTTCCAAGCCATTCCCTTCTTGGTAATTGGTTACATAGCTATTGAACATGGCCATAGAAATAGTTGATTTTCCCATAAAAAATGGTGATTTCCCATGGTTATCCATAGTTACGTTAGTTTACCGGAGGGCTCCCAGTCGGGAGCACCCTGTGCTTGGGGAGCTCAGCGGCGAACAAAAACCAAGGAGCGCAGCTACGATTTCATCAATTTCCACTGCAAAAAGTCCCCCAGATCCACTGGTTGAGCATCATTTTCCCAAAACAAAACTAACATAGCTATGGAAAATCACCATTTATAGTGGATTTTCCCATGAAAAGCATGGTGATTTTCCAGTTCGTTATTTAACAGACAGTTTACCAGAGGGTAAAATCTCAAGAATTCATGGTTGACTTACTGGTGCGTTTTACGTAGGCTTGCTGGATGGGTTGCTGGGGGTTGCTGGGATGATGAAATTACTAGTGATGACTGGGATCAATTCCCGAAAATTCCCTGCGTTTCGCACGCGCCAGTAAGTTTTGGTCAACATATGGCCTATGACTATGGAAAATATCATGGTCAATGCCATCTATGGTTAATCTATGGTTAATCTATGCCAGTAAGTTTTTGTCAACCATCCACTGGTCAATGATTCACCCCCCATCCCGGCCTCGCTCCCCTGGATTCCCTGGATGCCAAGGCCCGGGGAGTCATGGAAGTCTTCAGTGGGAGCGGGGCTCGGCGGGCTCGGAAACCATCCCCAAATCCTCCGTGGCTCGTGCTATATTTCCTCTTATGACATACGGATCATATGGTATGATATGGTATGATATGGTATGATCTCCCAACTTATTGCGTGGTTATAAGTTACTTAAAGTATCTTAAAGTTATAAGTTACTTAAAGTTACTTATAAGTTACTTAAGGTATCTTATTGATACCCATCAACAACTTTCAGCTCCGAAACATCAACTGGGACATGTCCTTGCGGAAAAAAGCGTCCAGACATGTTTCAAGGATGCTTCTGGAAGTCTAGGCATCCGCTTCATTGGTTCAACCTACCATTCTTAAGATATCATTATACTTATCTATACTTATATATATATATTTATGTTTAACATTTAACATTTTTATTTCCAGATGATTACCCTCTTGTTATGTCAAAATAGCTATTGAAAATGGCACATTTATAGTGGATTTGATTTACCCACTAATAGCATGGTGATTTTCCATAAAAATGCTAGTTTACAGAGGGTATATGGAAGTTCCTCTTCCATCCTGTCTTCAAATCCCATGTGCGCATGTTTGAGTGAACATTTACGGGGACACCGCATCATTTAGATGCTACTTTCAGATGAATTCCTCATTATTCCTCCTTAAGATTTGTGCCATGGTTAAAAAATGATTATATATCTGATTGGTGCTTTGGAACAGTTGGATTGTTTTTCCATATGTTGGGAATGTCATCATCCCAAGTGACTCACTTAATTTTTCAGAGGGGTAGGTAGGTTGAAACCACCAACCAGTTGTAGTTGCGGACCGGTCTTGCGGGATAGACATCCCTGGGGACATCCTGGGATTAATCCCATGGTGAATGGTGATACCCTTTTTGCATCCCACCATTGATTCTACCATCGATTCTTGAACCCCCCCTGATATCTCCCTGATATCTCCATATATTCCAACAGTTTGTGCTTTAATTTTTCTCTTCATCCGAGAAATAAACATCGGATGGTGACAACGGCACTGCGCCGAGATCTTCAAAATCACCACGGGTCCCTGAGAAGCGCAGCTGCGAATGGCTGCGCGGCCTCGAAAAGTGCGGGGTCGGAGGTATATCCTTAGAGGATCATCCCAGGGACCAGGGATCGTATCATGATGATGATGATTATTATTATTATCATTATTATTATCATTATCATCATGATATGTCCTTTATAATACATGCATATACACATATATATATAATATCACTATTATTATCATCATCTCTATATACATTCAAAACGAGATGCCGCTGGTCCCATGATTTTCAGGTTGAAGGATACAGCGAGCCTCAAAGCCCAACGGTGATCACATTCGTCCCGAACGCCGTTTGTGATCCCAAATGGTAACTCGGGATACTCCGCAAACACTAAGCACTTGCTAAATGAATGGCCATTTCAGGATCCTAAATTGGAGGTACCTACCATATATAAGGCCTATGTAAGCGGCCTATGTAAGGGAATATCCCCACAAAATATGGCCTGAAAAATGGTACTAACGTACCTCCATTTTAGGATCCTGGAGATCTCCCATTGACTAAATGAACGATGTAATATGATGTAGTGTGTGAACCCAATGCCACAAAACACCCCAATGACGCAGAAATGGGTGCTATGGGATATCTGGGAAATGGGTGACATAATTTCATTGACGCGAAAGGTAGATAAGATAAGTAACCACATGGACCCAAATGGCAATCTGGTTAGTAGACTCGGGTCACACACACACATATTTACGAGTATATATATATTATATATAATATACACAGTACATATGTATACATGTGTATTTGCCACCAAGCAGATACTGTATGTATACGTAAACCCAAATAGGAAGATCATCACCTATGGCCATTCACCGCATCTATTTGAGCTATACAACGGATGGTTCAAATTGGGGCTGTACCTGGCTATGTCAAGCAGGAAGTAAAGTGAAACTAGCAATCAGGCTGTATTGGCTGGTACAGGTACAGGTATGGTCTATATGACTTTCGGGGTCAATGGCTGCTGGCGTTCAACCAGTGCACATCCAGATAGGGCTCACTAGAAATGGTGTTGCTGCTGAAATGCGGGCTTCGCAAAAAAAACATAACTGTTTTACTGAAATCAACTAGTTCGGTGGATTTTTAGAGCCTTCACACTTTGTGAAACGCTCAAACTGATATTTGCTCTGCCGCATTCTTGCTCCAGTGGTCGCATGGCAGCCGCCCCGCTTAAAGCGGGCGCGGGCTGACCGTGTGGGGAGAACCGGGCATGGCAGATGACACCAATGACAAAGGCAGGGAATTGGGGGGTCTTGGCGGATCATACCTCGGTGTGCAGTTCCAGTTTTGAGTGGTCACATACCCAAAATTCCAGGAATTATCTCCCAACTTATGGAGGTTATCACTATTGTATCCATTAGTGATCCCAACTGCACCCCCAAGTAGTGAATATTTGCCCGGAAACCTGCTTTAGAAGAATTGGGGATTTGGAAGATGGTTAATTATTGTCAATGAAACTGCCATTCTTGGTTTGTATATTGTCGATCATTGAGGAGAAAGTTGTTGGCAATAGTCACTAAAACAATGCAAGCGCTGCTGGAAGTAAATTATCCAAGCGTAAATGCTTGACGTGAAAATGGCCCTGCAAAATCCATGAATTTCAGCATTCAGCATGCAGCACCACTTTTCTGCGCGAAGATCCATTGAACAGTTCACACACACACATGACCATCATCACCATGTTTATGTCCAAAATTCAATCCGTAAACTTCATTTTACCCTTTGGTAAACTAACATAGCTATTGAAAATGGCCCATTTATAGTTGATTTACCCATTAAAAATGGTGATTTCCCATAGTTATGAAACGTTTACCAGAGGGTAACTTTGGTAAATCACTGGGCCCTTTCGGCTCCCCATGGGCGCCTCAGCTAGGTCTAGACACGCCGCCACCGGTGCTGCTGACACCGGCGGCACCAGTGCTGCTGGTGCCTGACAAATCGTTGCCGCGGCCGGTGAGTCGTGATGGGAAGAGGAACAGCTCTAGACCAGGCAGCCGTGAAGCCAAGGTGCGAAGTGAAAAACTGCTTGGTGGTTTGGAAATGTTTGGAACATGAATTTTATGACTTTCCCATCATATTGGGAATTTCATCATCCCAACTGACGAAGTCCATCATTTTTCAGAGGGGTTGGTTGAAACCACCAACCAGAAAAAAATTGGGGAAACAACTGGGCAGTGAACAGAAAAAACCCTTGGAAAGTGTGCAAAGTCAGATGTTTGGGGGAACAAAAGGTGAAACAAGGCAGAACTTTTGGGAGTTGAGTCAGGTTGGAGCGGGAAAGACTAAGAAACCTTGTTGGCCTGAAAGTTAACGGCCACATCAAACGACCACCATTTCTTCTTGGTAAAACTCATGTTCATTCGTAAATCAGTACCTTTGTTGGTCAAAACCGCTATTTTTGTTGGTAAAATGGTGGTAAAAGCAACATTTTTGATTCAATTTTCGGTGGGTAAAACCACCGAATTTTTGTAGGTCAAACCTCTCCGAAGCCCCACTGGTTCGCTCCAGGGCCTAAGCCCGCCCACCTCGCCGACCATGCGCAAGTCATTTCTAACACCGCCCAGCAGGCGGAAGCAGCGAGATGGGGATTTTTTTCTTCAGGGTTACCCCCTGCTGTAAACTAACAGTTCGATGTTTTTGTTATTTTTTTTCAGGGTTACCCGGACCCCCCATGTAAACTGACAGTTCGATATCAGTTCGATGATATAAGTGTGGGTTTACCCCGTGTTTGAAACGATCATTTTCCGAAAGGATATGGGGCCCCCCAGTGATGTGAACGTTGGTTTACAAACCATGAAATAATCCCCATGAATACGATAGTTATATCCACCATGAACCATAGAATTCAGCCACTTACGTTCACCAACTGAACGCTATACTAGCCGCTATACTTAGCTATCGACTGGGGGCCCCATCCCGTAGGGAAAGCATTGCTTTTCCACATCTCACCACTGGAGAAATTTGCACCCCCTCCAGCCAGGTGACCCCCAAAAAATGTTTCGGCGAAGCTTGACCACCGGCACCACTAAAGGCTTAAAGGCTAAATTAACCATCCATTATTAGGGAGGTCTTGTTTGGGGTTGGATCAGTTGGATCCTATGATTTTTGCGGATTAATGATGTTTCGTTAGTGCTTTTAGTATCTTTTAGTTGGAACCATGATGACTGCCTTCACAAGGCAGTTGCAAACAGGGATCGTTATCCTGGTGGTTTCATTTCAATTTCCGAAGTACTTTGGGATACAACAAACAGGCTGGGCTACAGCTGTTTCATGCTATTTCCGGCACCAAAGCCACCAACATCTGTAGCGGTTTTCCCATCTTTTTGGGCAACTTCGCAGGAACCCAAGCAGCCGTAGCTAGTTTCTAGAAAGCTCCAGCTCCATGGATGAACCATGTGACCATAAAAACCATTCCCAAACTAAGGTTATTAGGAGTTTTTATTTGGATCTTTCTGATCCATCTGCAAATTCAAATCGATTCAAATTCTGTACTTCAATGCTTGAGTCCTTTGCCACAAATATGCACTAGCTATCACTAGCTACATAATTTTGTTGTGCCGGGTACCTAAGATTAGCAATCTTCATGTCGAGGACATGTCCTAAGTGCTCCGCCGTTACCTGCTTGGCTCCGCTGGGCGAGAAAACACACGCCATGGCGGGCGCGGCACCAGCACGGCTGAGTGTGCAGGTTAAGGAATGCGGCAGGCGAGAACCAGCCCCGCAAATGTATAGGGCAAAAGCAGCTGGGACAAGGGGCTGAGGAGATCATATTACTGTATCATGATGTATCATGGGCCATTCTGAATTTGGTGTCTCCAGCTTAGCAACGTGCAAGCCTGAGACTTGTGACCTGCGTCTGTGTATAGCGACCTCGCAAGGACCTCACAGAAAATGATAGTTGGTGTGGTTACATCATATTACCCTCTGGTAATTTGTGAAGCAGTTTGCGAACTTGAAAATGGCCCAGTCGAAATAGTTGATTTTCCCATTGAAAATGGTGATGTTCCATAGTTATATTAGTTTACCAGAGGGTAAATCCACACTGGGAAACGGCGAAAAAATGGGCCTTGGGACGGTAGGACACTGGATTGGTCCCGACTATGTTCTTTGCTCGAGAGGAGGACGCAGCTTGGTGCCTCATACCACTTAGTAAGTGGGTTATAACATGTTATAACCCCAGTTATAAATGGGATAAGTAGGGTTAATCCACTTATAACTGGGGTTATAACCCACTTACTAAGTGGTATGAGGCACCAAGAGTGGAAGCGCTCGACGACAGCGAAACCATGGAAGATGTTCTTTGAGATGGATTTTTTGGTGGGGCAGCGACGTTTTTTCCCACTTACCAAACAAAAAACACATCCAATTCACATCTGCTTTTGCAGCCGTTTCCTAATTACCCTCTGGTAAACTGTTACATAACGAACTGGAAAATCACCATGCTATGAAAATGGGTAGTCATCAACTATTTCGACTGGTCCATTTTCAAGTTCGCAAACTGCTTCACAAATTACCAGGTGGGAAATCCCATTAAAATCACAATTCTTGTTGGTTAGATCCCATTAAACCACCATTAATATATGTTTACCAGGTGGGGTAATAAATTGCGGAGTTTCAACTTGAAACACCACGGGCGCCTTTCCACGGGCGCTTTTCCACGCTGGGATGGTCGATTTTGTGGATCTCAAATTCGACATCCCAATGATGCCACAGACATGACTAGGGATCTTCATGGATCTTCCACATGTATGTATATATATATACATGTGGAAGATCCATGAATATATATATATAATAATAATAATATATATATATAATATATAATATATAATATATATATAATATATATAATATATATATAATATATATATAATATATATATATATAATAAAAATAATATATATATATATATAATGTAGTTCCACGTTTGTAGACCCATGATTGATCAAATGCCAACATCCCAGGCAAACCTCAGAATCCTAAATCCGTCTAAATCCTAGTTTGAGGCTGTCAAAGACAGCTAAAAAGTGAAAAACAAGCTAATTCCATTTAATTCCCATTATTTCCCCACCTATTAATAAAGTTTTACTGTATCTTGCTTTATCATCACTTGATCTGCACTTTCTACTCAAATTTGGCGCCCATGACTTAAACATCAGGAATCTCAACAGGCCTTCGTTTCCGCCGTTTCCACGGCCGCCAAAATCCACATTTTCTCAGATTTTCTCATGGCCAAAATCCATCAAAACCCCGGCCATTTCGCCATCGGCAGGAAGGACTTTGTAGATGTGGACGTGGTGTCCCTGAGCGCAGCCATGAACCTCTTTGCCAAGGTGCGGTGTAAAAACCGATTTTTCGGAAGATGATCTGAGGATACATTCCCTTCCCCTTATACACACACACATATATATACTATATATATACACACATATTGTAAACATGATAGTAAACACATCCAATTTAGTTGGACCCTAAATTGGAGCCAATATGAAACTGGGCCGAATATGTCATGGGGATGGGATTAACTGACAGCCCCACACAAAATGTGGTCGAGTTGATGTCGAACATTTTGAGCCGCCAAAAATGGCTGGTAGAAACTAGTAGAAACCGATGATTTCGAGGTTTATGGGCTTGGGTTTCCTAAATTGTTGATGGGCATATTTGTTGAACAAATAGGGGGTTCCAATCCATGGGGGTCTCCAAAAATGGTTGGTTTATTTCATGGAAAATCCCATCTATAATGGATGATAACTGCGGGTACCCCTATTTCAGGAAGGCACCAAATAGGGAACCCCCCAGATCATCCAATTTGTTGATTGTTGTCAATAGCTTCACCATTGGTTTTAGGCTACCCATATCTTTGGGATGGTTGCTGACTCTGCACATGATGACCCCCTCATTAATGACTAAACCGATAGATTCAATAAACAAAGAAATACGTAATACATATATAGACACACAATTACACACATGCATATGAAGATGCATACATAAATACATACCAAACACATGCGCAGACATACATGCACAGATAACATTCATGATGATATCAGAAACACTCTTACAAACATTTGCGGATTTTCTGGGTCTGTTTAGTGTGTGAAAAGTCAAAGATTATGGACTTCTGATACCATATTCATAGATGATATCAGAACCACTCATCATATTCATTAACTTTTCCTGGGCCAAAACATCACGGAAAATTCTTCCATGTATGAATATGATGAAAGGTTCCATATGTGGAGGTGATGTATACCATATATAGAATCACGGATTCTGAATATTTTCCCGAGGTGGTGCAGTGGCAGCGAGCCATTGACCTCTTGCACAGCTCGTCCTCTCAGGACGGCGACGGACCGGCTGGACATAATTTTCCGCGCTGAGCTGCGCACAGAAACCGCAGTTTAAAACGTGTCTTTTTTGGAGACTTAAATGTTTTCCAAACTAATCTCCAAATAAGTTTTTTTTTTTTTTTTTAAATGGCACTTTTACTATTTTTGAATTTGCCATGGCAATCTCTAAATAGGATTCTATGATCTTTTTAGCCAACGGAGAATTGAACCTTTGCAATCAGCCAGTCGTCAACAGTCATCATTGGTATACTGCTATGAATTGTAGCATGGTCATCAAAAAGATACCAATGGGAAATCCAATCTATTCATTACATGTCCATTTTTGGGATTTCCCATTTGGCAGTGTGTCAAAACCAATAGTACCCCTGTAGTTCAGATCAAAATAGCTGGGTTAAAATGGATGTTCATCCCATTAAAAATGGTATTAATAGATATTGATCCATACCCATAGTCATAAATTGATTTATAAATCCCATTAACTATAGTTATAAGTACCATAAACCATAGTTATTGGAGTTATAAACCATAGTTATTAGCCGCTGGCTTCAGCTGAAGAATGGGCTCCTGTCGTCCAGTTTTAGGAGCTTCGTCCCAACGAGCGAAGTTGTCACGCCTGCCTGGTGGCCTGTGACAAGGCGGGCGGCGGTGCCTTGTGGTCGCGTGCCCTGTGGCTTTTCAACGGAAACTGGGACGGCTGGAACCAGTTACCCGGCCTGGTAAACATACAAAAAACTGATGGGAAAATCATCATTTTTGATGGTTAAATCAACTATGTCTATGGCTATGTTCAATAGCTATGTTAGTTTACCAGAGGGTACAAGATGTTACAAGGTGAGGACGCAGAACTTGGTGAATCCTAGGGTTTTTGGAGGGTATAGTATAGTAATGGGTTTACATACCAACTTATAACTGTTCACCTTGTAAGATGGATGTTCTATGTAGCGTTCTATGTAGCTGGGGCATAACTACACACTGTAATATAACATACTGTGTACACACACAGAGATATAATACATATATATATATGCATATATATATATGCATATATATATATGTATGTGTGTGTGCGTATGCATATGTATATATATATAATTTCTCAGACACACACACATATATATATACATACATAGATTCTAGATGCAGAAATTGGTAGGATAAGATTAGGTTGGCTTAGTTTCAATTTGATTGGATTGCTCTAGATTAGATTAGACTAGATTAGATCGATAGGTCATACTTAACTCGTCAAAACGCCCAGTGCAACCAGTGATTGTCACGGGAATCATCAACCGAAACATCTAGGGTGTCCGTTTCGGTTATGGCAAGAGCTGTCCGTTTTTCCATTTTGATCGTTTTTGGCTTGAAAAAAGAGCATTTTTCCTCTTATGTTTGTAGGTTATTTGCGGAAGGGTGTTAAAGCTGGAGACTTCAGCGACCATCCAAGCCGCCTGAATGGTGGCCTGCCAATGGGGTGACCTAAAGTTGCGATCCTCAATTGCAATAACTTTGACTAAAATCTGTGACTGGAGAATGCGGTATTTCTAGAGAATTCTACAAAGTATGCGCATGGAATTTAGGCTTTCACCACAGTTTTTTTTTCCAAAAGGTCTGCATCATGACCCCACGACCATGAAGCGTCCAATGGGTGACATCTCCGGACCGTTTCCAGAGCCACAGAGGCTTTCACCATGTGCCATCCACCAAAAACAGTTCGAAATGGTGTGAACAGTTGATCTTGCCACAGGATATTGAACTGGTATTTCTTCCACCTCCGGCCACTTCCATCTTTGATGTTCCATAAATTGGGTTCTTAAGATATCCAAAATCTTCAACTTGGCGAATTAGGAACCACATTTTGGATCTGGTTGGTGGTTTGGAACATGAATTTTATTTTTCAATATATTGGGAATCTCATCATCCCAACTGACGAAGTCATATTTTTCAGAGGGGTTGGTTGAAACCACCAACCAGATTATTATTAACCATCACTAACCATATATTAACAGTCTATTAACCATATATATATATATTTACCATATATTAAAGTACATTAAACCATATATTAACCATATATTAACCATATATCAACCATATATTAGCCATATATTTACCATATATTAAAGTATATTAACCATATATTAACCATATATCAACCATATATTAGCCATATACCACCAGCCAGAGATGAAATTGGGAATCTTTCCCTTTTTCCAGATCCCAGGAAGTTCATCAAATTGGGCACCGCCTGATCCCACGAATGCACCGAGGAATGCCTGGATCGACCCTGCAACAGAACACTTTCGTGCAATGCGCCGCTGTGACTGCCGTGCCATGGCCATGCACCGCAGTGATGGTGCTCGTGGGACGGAAGAAAATCTCCAGAAATGTCCAGAAATGATGTGGTTTAATGGTGCTTTAACCATGAAAAATGGTGATTTAATGGGATTTAACTATGAAAAATGGTAACTTAATGGGATTTAACTATGAAAAATTGTGGTTTTTCATGGAATTTAAGCAACGAAAATCTGGTGATTTCTAGATGGGATTTACCCTCTAGTAATTTGTGAACCAGTTTGCGAACTTGAAAATGGCCCATAGAAATAGTTGATTTACCTCTTAAAGATGGTGATTTTCCATAGCTATGTTAGTTTACCGGAGGGTATGTCGTACCAGAACACAGAGGTACAATTGGTATCGGTGGCATATGGTTTGACAGATACAGATTCATAGATTGATGAGTGAAGCTAGTCGTAAACGAACTGTCGCATCATTGATAACATACATTTCTAGACTTACAGACCCTTAAACATCAAACGGTTTGCTTTGTGAAATCCCAATTTCTACAATGTGGGGCCCCCCAGTTATAAGTTGGTTTATAAACCCCATGAATAGTATAGGTATTTGCGTACCACAAACCATAATGAAATTGGAGTTATGTGAACCAACTGAACGCTATCTAACGGGGGCCCCACATTGATGGTTTACCAAGTAACAACAGGGAAGAGTGATTGAACAGAAATCTCCCAGCTGCCATGATGTCATCCAGCGAGGTGGCCCGAGATGAATGGCAGTGCCTCGGAAATCTGCGACGATGGCGTGTGTACCCTAAACCCAGTAAATCAGATGGCTTTCATAGGGAAAATTGTGGTGTTTACCATCAATGTGGGGCCCCCGTTCGGAATCTCGTTCAGTTGGGGTGAACTAAAAACTCCAATTTCACGAACTGGTTTATGGTACGCAAATAACGAACTAGTATTCATGGGGTTTATAAACCAACAAACATCACTGGGGGGCCCCACATTGATGAAAATCCCAGTAAATTAGTAAATCTCTACGGGGATGTTCTTTACCTGATCTTTTTCACCAGGTTTCGATTCAAGGGTATCACCATAGATACTCGGTTGGTTTTTGAATTGTATTTGGTAGAGTTGCTGTAGCCCAATGTGTCCATAATATGTCATATTTATGTTTTCAGATATCCTTTAATATTTGGTAGCCAGGTGATGCTCCGGTAAGTCCCTAGATTCATCATTATTACCCTTCATGTGGAGTGTTATCATTATCATTACTGTTATTTAGCACCATGAAAATTACTGAAATCATTCTTCATATTACTACATTGTTATCATTTATATTTATATCATTAAAATTTTTATCACCATTAATAATGATAATGATAATGTTGGTTACTTTAAGTTACTTAATCACCATTAAATTACCAGTATTATCATTACTAAAACAAAAATTGACATCACTAGAATTAGTATTGTCTTCTCTATGGAGAGGGACATTCCTTGTAGGGACACTCCTAGAACATTCCTTTTTATTCACTTTAATTCGACATATTTCAATTTCATTCCAAATAATTCCATTTCATTCCAAATTTATTTTTCATTCCAAAAAAAAATCATTCATGTTGTTAAGGTTATTTCAAAGGAATATTTCAGGATTTGTTGTTATTATTTATTTTGTTTGGCTTTTTTTTTGATTTGTTTTTTCTCTTAAAAAAACATGTTTTTTCCTTTTATTTTTTTTTCATTGTTTATTATTATCATTTTTTTTATTGCTTTTGTTCTTTTGTTTTTTTCAACATATTTTCAACTTTTTTTTGAAAAAATAAAGTTTTCTTTTTTCCGGAATTCGTTCAGTTTTTTTTCGATGTTTTCTTTTAATGTTTTTGAATTCGCTTTGGAATGTTTGGATTGATTTTTTTTTTTGGGGGGTTGTTGTTCTTTTGGATTTCCATTATATGTTTTTATTGAGTTTTTGAGATTTTTTCAGAATCTTTAAGTTTTTTCTTGGTAATAATAGCAACTTTTAGGAGTAGCCTTTACGGCCTGCACTGAGGACTGAAGCTTGAGACTTCAAGGGAGTCGTTGAACAGAACATAGAATTTAAGCTCAACATATGATATCTATCTATCTATCTATATATATATACATATATATATATATACATATATATACATATATATATATATACACCAACAGATTATATATTATGCAATCATATGCAATTACAAATAATATCGGATATTGTAGGCACACACACTAGTACGTACTCTGCGATACGTCGGCTTTCCCGTGGCGATGTGCTTTTGTTATGCCACGCGCTATTATATGGACAAGGTATTTAAACCGTGGTTCACCTTCAATGTTCTGGGCGTAAGCAATGCGCCTTGAGGGCTGAGCTAGCTGACGCTTCGTGGGATCAGCTTTGAAGGATAGAAAACAAAGCGCGTTTGTTTGATCACAGAGCGTCTTGTCAGAGTGAAGCGCCTACCTTGCACGGTCAGTCAATGGTCAAAGATGGAGGATTGCGATTGCCAGATGCGAGATTCACACGATCAGCATGGATACGGAACAGGATTGCTTGTGATATGCATATATATATATATATGTGTGTGTGTATGTATGTATGTATGTATGCATGTTTGTTTGTTTGTTTGTTTGTTTGTTTGTTTGTACTGTATTGTATTGTATTGTATTGTATTGCATTGCATTGCATTGCATTGCATTGTATTGTATGTAATGTATGTCTGTATGTATGTATGCATGCATGTATGTGTGTAAATACGAGTTTTATGAGTCTCTCAACTCTAGCCCCTTTGCATGCCTCCATTCAATTCCTCGCTTGTGCCCGTGGACAGAGAGGTTCCTTTGCGAGGACCGTTGCGGGAATGGCAGCCTTGCGATGGGCGGACATGTATGGGGGCAGTGGTGATGATAGCGAAAGTGTGGGTTTCGGGCCTTGGGAGGGCAGGGCACCTCAACAGAACGGTGACGAGGAGAAGAAGCAAACCAAAGACAAAACGACCCCTGGGGAACGAGGAAAGGCAGCGGGAAGAGGAGGGTGAGCTCAGATCAGCTGCTTTCTCACAAGAGCTACCCCTGAAAATCGAACCCGGGAGCTCTGAGCAACAGCTTGCGGGGCGGCTCTGTCAAGCTGTGTGTGAGAGCTCGGACCTGGAGCTGTGGGTTGACTGAGATGAACCTGTCATTCCTCTGCGCCTGCGACGAGCCCATAGTAGTACTGGGAAGTGATTCATGAAAGCTTAGATGACATATGAGAAGAGATGAGCTGGGATAAGGTGAGAAGCTCAGATGAGATGAAGTGTGGAGTGTGAAGAGTGCAGTGTGAAGTGCGGGGCGTGAAGAGTGCAGTGTGAAGTTTGGAGTGTGAAGTGTGAAGTGTGGAGTGTGAAGAAAGCAGTGAGAAGTGAGAAGTGTGAAGTGTGGACTGTGAAGTGTGAAGTGTGGAGTGTGAAGTGTGAAGAGTGTGGAGTGGGAAGAGTGCAGTGTGGAGTGTGAAGTGTGGAGTGTGAAGTGTGGAGTGTGAAGAGCGCAGTGAGAAGTGTGAAGCGCGAATTGGAGCTTCAAATGTGACATGTGAAACAGGACACGCACGGACTTGGCTGGCGCACGGCGCATGCAAGTTCTATAGTTGAGAAAGGTCTTATATATCCCTAAGGCAACTTCCGCCCCGCCTCGTGCGGGTACTATACAGGTAACCATCATTAGTCACTATAACCACTATTAATCACCATTTATGACAAGTTATAACTAATAACCAGTCCCCGCCTCAGCGGACGACGAGCCAGTCTGGCCCCCACCAGCTTTCGAACAGGTGGGTCCCCCAGAGGACCCACCCGTCCTTGTGCCAGCCAAGCACTGCGACCTCGTCGTCGATTTCAAGACCCTGCCATGGCTG
>Ga0126342_10008258_pt1 | contig 18644 bp, 18 predicted proteins | sample Cyp1metagenome_FD_92528 | JGI IMG/M metagenome (GOLD analysis project Ga0126342, IMG submission 92528) | Coral microbial communities from Lord Howe Island, Old Settlement Bay, Australia - Cyphastrea 1 metagenome | ecosystem: Host-associated > Invertebrates > Cnidaria > Coral ...
AAATCACAATTCTTGTTGGTAAAATCACATTAAAATCCCATTAAATCACCATTTGGTTGGTAAAATCCCATTAAAATCCCATTAAATCACCATTTGGTTGGTAAAATCCCATTCGAATTCCATGGAAAAAGGGATCATCAACGCTAACCAAGCGGCTGGAGCAGCTGGAGCTGCTGGAGTCGGCGCTGGTGTAGCTTCTGGAGCTGGTGTAGCTGCTGGAGTTGCCGGTGTAGGGGCCTCAGTTCTTTGGGAAGTTGAGGAATAATATTGTTCAATGAATTGGTTTAAGGGAAAATTTACAGGAAACCATAGATTTTCCCATTAAAGATAGGGGCTTTCCTGTAAATTTTCCCATCATCCAATCCATTGAATTGTATAAGATTACAATACAATCCAGACCATTCAAAGTGACCTCTTTCTCCCTTGGTTTGAGGTCACTTAACCATTGAAATGGTCACTTACTAGGCCCAAAATAGTCACTTTGAACTGACAGGATATTATTATATCATTATACCATTGTTAAGATAATGATTATTATGATGATAGTGTCACATGAGTATTCTGTATCATATTTGAATATCATGGTTATCATTGATGATAAATATCACGGTTCTGATGATTATATATATTTATATGATATAAGATTATGCTATTATTATATACTTGATTACAGTATGATATTCTTCAAATATTATTATTATACGATGTTAAGATATCTTATTTTGTTAATGTATAAAGGAATATAACTGTTTATGAGATTATCATCATTGTCATTGTTAAGATAATGATTGTTATATATCATATTTAAATATAATGATTATCATTGAAATATGATGATTATGTGTGATAGAACTATTATCATAATGTTCAATGATTAAAATGTTCATAACTAATTGATGATTTTATCCCGCTTGAAGGGTAGGAACCCGTACCCCGCCATTCCATAAAACTCTAGTTTATGATATGATTATATACCATTAATTATCAGTGATTGTCGACATATGATATTTTACATGTTGACTGTTGACTTTTTTTGGAAAAAATAATCGAACATCGAAGATAAAATATGATTGAAAAAAATATCCGTATAGGTGGGCTTACATGGCGGATTCGAGGCAGAAGGGTTGAAGCTGGAGCAATCGGCCCTGAGATCCAAGCAGGAGCCTTTGCACTCGGCGCTTTGGCCTTGCACACAAGACTCAGAAGCTCTGACCCTTGGATGTGCATCCTGGTTAGCAAGTGGGTAAGAACATCATATCTTAAAAGAAAATGGGTTGTTAAGTTGGTACAGTAAGTACTCAGTAGCTGTAGCTGCCATCCAAGTCCTGTCATGGAAACAGCGCCCCAGGTCTGGCCTTGGTAGCCATGGCAACAATGAATCCAGTGCTCTGGTAGCCGGAGTCCTGAAGGGTGACCTGAGAAAATCAGAAATGGCTGACTGAACCAATCATAAATCGTGCACATCCATGCATCACCAGTGCAACTTTGGGACGTCATCTGCCAGGATTTTGCCGGAATAAATCAACTTCTGACCTCAGCTTAACAGCTCAACGGCTCACAGCTTCCATGGTATCCCCAAAGCCCCTGGTGCTGCCGCCTGTTTTCCGGGCTCCAAATGCCCCGACCGAGTTTTTTTTGGCGAAGTCAGGTCTACAAAAGACCACTGGTTTCATCATCAGCCGTGGCTGGCTTTGGTTTGTCACCTGAGCGGCGTGAGGAACTAGCGCAAAGCAAAACACAGATCAAGTGATCTCCAGACTGAAGACATCAGAAGTAACAATAAGAAACCCGAAGAAACCTCAGGAAACCGAAAGGAACCTAAGGAAACCCACCCACCCACCAACCAAAGAGAGAGAGAGAGAGAAACAGGCAAACGACGAGAAAACAAAACTGATCTTTGGACGTCACGCAGCCTTTGATTCCGGTCACGGTGGCCGCCTTTGCAGTGATAATGGGCGGCGCTTTTGTTGGCGCTTTCTGCCTGAGGAAAAGCTCGGACCAATCTGACCATGTCAGCTTTGCAGAGACTAATCAAAAAGAATCGAAAAGAAATGCAATTCAGCTGAGTCGACTTGTCACAAATGATTTGGTATGGGTGTATGGTGGTTGCCAGAATTATGGAACGGAAGTTGAGGAGTACGAAAGTACGGTTGTTTACCGTACCCTGTTGTTCCATAATTCCTGTTTCCTCAGAACGTTGGGAAAAAACTACTCTCAACCACGTACTCCTAACTTTTTTGTCGTTCTATAATTCTTGTTTGTGTTCCATACTTGTGTGTTCCTCCATATTTCTCACATTTATCAATTCTGTTCTACAATTGCGTGTTCTATAATCAAACTTGCAATAATTCCGTTCTACAATTCTGGTTTTTATGTACATTCTTCTGGGGTCCCAGAAAGATACATAAAATGATGTAAATACATGTAAGCAACCTCCAAGACTCACACAATCTGCGTGTTGCCGGTGGTTTCAATGTGAATTTGAGAACCGAGGTATGTACTGTACCATATACGGCCATATTCTGTGGGGTATGTATGCGCGGTATTTGTGTAATTGTGTATTTTACATATGCAGTAGATATCATGTATGTACATAATATCCAAATGGTCATAGCCACAATATGCCACAATTATAGAACGGAAGTTGAGGAGCACAACTTAATTACAGAACAGCCACAAATTAAGTATCGAACAGGATCCGAATCCGCGCGGAATCGGGATCCAGGGGAGTACGAAAGTACGGTATTTTACCGTACTTTTGTACTCCTAATTCCGTTCTATAATTGTGGCAACGCCTGTATGCCTTTTTAAAACATTCTGAGCCCACTATACGTTGAGACTGGACTACGTCGGTCCACTACACCACGCAGTTACAAGTCACAAAAATTCTGGGAGGCTGAAGAGCTGTGGACTAGATACGTGCTGGCCACAGTCTGTCCAGGAACAGAGATGCTGTTTTCATAGCAACAGCGACTCGCAATTTCCAGCCTGACACAAGTCCCCACATCAATCATCTCACTGTTGGACACAACATTTTGTTTTCAATCAGCATCAAGTCCCAAGTTCATCCAATTTAGACCACGTCATGAAAGCCATCACAACTGCGTTTTTTCACTGGGATTTTCACATCCCCTAGCAGCCCTAGCAGTCTCAGGGAATAGTGAAATTTCCAGCATCAGTTCGATCCACTGAAATGTCTCTCTGAAAAAAATCCAACCGAGAACATCACCGATCTTCTAAACCACCGTTTAAAATCACATAAATTCATTTAAATGTATTAAATCCTATTAAATTGTCCCATGAATAGTATTAAAATGTATTAAATCATATATAAACCACCACTTTGCCAAGCAACTCTTCAGGACTGTGACAAAAGGGACACGCTTTGTTGGGACAATCGATGCCCTCCTGGCTCAGCTAATCATGAAGCTATGGATGCAATATTAATACAATGGATAAACAAACACATATACAATGTATATATTAGTATATACATATACATATACTTATACATATGCATCTGCATATGCATATACATATACATATAATATATATATACATACACTGTATATATTAGTACATACATATACATGTACATGTACATGTACATGTACATGTACATATACATATACATATACATATACATATACGTATACGTATACGTATACGTATACATATACATATACATATACATACATAATATATACATACATATATACATACATGTAGACATACATGTAGACAGAAATATATAAAACCATGCAGAAACAGTTCTATTCTGGTTTAAATGGTTATATTCTTATTATATACGGAAAAAAAACTTGTGCGCTCCTTGGTGTTTTTGCACATCATCGCATGCTTCAACTCCTCAGCTTGACGGTGAGGAACCCTGCCACTCTCTCCCAAGTAGGAATCCACGCAGAAAGATCAAAAAAAAATGACATATATTTTCATATGATATCATGTATTACTATATTTTCTCAATGTTGGCCTTGTCGATTGGGTTCCTTGGGGGTTTGATTGATAAGATTTTTATGAGGTAAATGATCTGTGAATGGCAATTTTCCATAGCTATATTAGTTCACTAGAGAGTATAGCCATTGAACATACCCTTGTGGTTTGACTAATATGTATAGTGGGTCTAATCCCACCGCAAAAGAAATCGTGAACGAAGTCGTAGGCATATTGATGAACCAACCAACCAACCAACCAACCAACCAACCAACCAACCAACCAACCAACCAACCAACCAACAATAATGAGTTATAATGAGTTATAATGAGTCATATTTAATCTATATCTATGTATGTATATATGGCACATATATAAATATAGTTGTATTGTATTACATATATGTATATTGTAATATGATACGAGTATGTGGATTATGTATATATATATATATATTATATATTATATCTATACATATATTCCGTTGTAAAAACACGTTGTTAACCAATCAGTATACACCATGTTGCAATGGGCCCATGAATATTCCTTTCTGAAATATCTGGCTGCCGTGTCACTGGGGGCACAGTTCTCCGCTGCTTGTAGTGAAGCTCCAATTCCACCTGAGTAGCGTCAAACACCTGGCTATTCCTCAATCAATATCTTTATAAATCTTATAACTGGGTATCGTGTTATAAGCATCAACCATAAATGGAGATTGACATTTACGGTTCTTGATATGTTTCGTGAATCATATTCCGATAAAACTCTATAGATAAATCAATACTGATTGGTTGATAAATGTCCAGTGGACGTGATTATATTATATGTAATACATATGTGTATACATAAACATATATATATACATATAATATACATATGTATAGACTGGTCAATGGTGTTGGCTTTAAATCATCAATGAACCCAACTGATTACCACAAAAAATCCCCGTATGATCAACCTATGGGGAACATCAGATCGTCCCATTGCTGATCTTAGCCATGGGTAATGTAGAATCACCTTGTGGATGTGGTCATAATGCATAGTTCACATCACATACAAAAAACTCTGGGAAATCACAATTTTTAATGGGATTTAAGGTGATTTAATGGGAGATTGACGGGATATACCCTCTGGAAAATGGCCCAGTCGAAATAGTTTATTTACCCATTTTAAAGGATGGTGATTTTCCATAGTTATGTAAACGTTTACCACTGGGTATATACTATATATATATATACACATCATATCCTCATATTTATCATGATGGGCAATGTGTAGGTGGGTTATCATAATATTGTGGGTTATCCTAATATCTTTATCATCATATTATCATAAGTGGGATAAATCATTTAAGCCATATATAAGTGGAAATATTCATGGATATTCCATATATATATATATAAATAATATACATATACATTCTACAAAGTGGGGCCCCCAAACGATAGCGTTAAGTTGGTGCCAATGAATCCAATTTCACTATGGTTTATGGTACCTATAACTATAGTATTCATGGGGTTTATAAACCAACGTTCACATCACTGGGGGGCCCCACATTGTATGGATTATATGTGGTTAATATGTGGTTCATATACTGTTAATATGTGGTTAATGATGATGGTTATTGTATGGTTAATGATGGTTAATAATAGCCCTAGTAAAGATTCTAAGTTATCCTACCATTATTCATGGCTCCGATCCACCACTCTCAGCGTCGCCGCGTCGCCTCTCTCAGCGTCTTCCGGATCGTGGCTTCGGCCGTCGAGACGTGTGCCACCGGGCCAGGCCCAATGGTGACCTGAGGCAATGGTGGCTTGGTAAAGTTTCATAGCCTCAGTTGGGCTAAAACCATATGGGGGGTTCCATCAGGTTCCATAGTCATGGGGGTACCCCAAAATGATTGGTTTATAATGGAAGATCCTACTAAAATGGATGATATGGGGATACCCGTATTCTAGGAAACCCCCATGCCCATATATCATATGATGGGTCAAAACCCTGGTACCCGGATGGTACCCTAAAATAGCTGGTTAATGGTTTGATCCATCCCGGACTATACGAATATGTTTCTGAACGTGGCTTCTAATCTACTTGAATTTGGATGCAACCCTGGAAGAATGAGAAGGAAACCATGGTTTTGGCAACATGGGGCTTTCCTGCAGATTTACCCTTTACATCCCTCTACCAGTTCAGGGAACAGCTGTTCCAGCCACGTTGCAGCTGAGTTGCCTTGAAGGGGGCACCCAGCCTTTCAGGAGCCACCAGCCTGACACTGCACAAGAAACCATCACTGCACACCAAAGCCATGGAGAAAAGACAGTTAAAATATGTTAAAATCCATCTTGCACTCAGAAACAAAGGTCATACCACTCCCGCAGTCGCGTTGCTGTTGAGCCTCTAGTGACTCTAGTGCTTGAGTCAAGATGCTTGATCTGTAAGCCAGCGATTTTGTTCTTGAAGTCTTTCATGGCTTCACCCATTTCATAGAAGGCACTCCTCAAGTTCTGGCTTTCTCTCTCTTTAATTCTTTGTGTTGGCAAGTGCAGAAAAACCCGGGAAGGCCCCAATTCCCAACAGTGTCCACCTAGTGACTGGGGAAACATCCGAGGAGTTGGGTTTGTCTCAAAATGGGTCACACCGAGTGAGACCCCTAAAACATGCCAAAATATAAATCGTGTGTCTGAAAATAGAGAAAACCCCATTTACCCAATGGTTTTGCTGATCATTATCCCTATTAAATGGCTATTTCATTGGGAATATACACTATTTTCAGACAAACCCATATAAATCGTAAAACATCATGGTCCAAGATGCGAGTGATAGGTATGTAACTCCAGAGTCTTCCTTGGACGGCAGGCTGGGAGAAGTCTGGGGATCAACTTCCACTGAGGCAGCCTCATTCTCACATGTTTTTTGTTGGCAGTTTATTTTCTATGCCGATACGTATCCATATTTGGTTCGGTTCGTACGCTTCGATCAACTGAGGAGCGAAATGTTGGGTCCGGATGTCAAGCCGCAGTACTTTTGAATTGCCTCCCGGGCTTTCTGGGTTGCCTGGCAGCACTGGTATTGAAGGAAAATCATCAAACCATGTACTGTAAGCGCATCCAAATCATATCCAAATCATATCCAAATCATGAAATGTTTTGGGGAACATGTTGGATGAATATGGTAAATGATGGGAATCTCCTTAAATTTTGGGCACCATGGCGCCATGGCATGGCATGGCATCATGACTCATCATGGCATTGGCCTCAGGGCTTCCAGAAAATAGGACCAGGCTGTAGCCCAAGTTCCTGCCAGGTTTCCAAAAATCGGTTGGTTTCGGTGACAGGTGACATCAGGTGACTGATCAAGTTTGATCAAGTTTGAAGCCGGAAAATCAGAGGCAAACATCGCTTTGGATTGACTTTCTCAAACTCGTTTCAGTCGTTTCACTATGTTTCACTCATATCGGTGCGCAGCCAGTCATGAAAGATCCTGTATCCGAGCCAAAAGAACTGCGGTGTGAGCCATAGAGCCTTCAACAGGAGACCGGAGGACTATTTGAGGACCTGGTTGGTGGTTGACCTACCCCTCTGAAAAATATGAGTTCGTCAGTTGGGATGATGACATGCCCAATATATGCAAAAATCAACCAGCATCAAAATCTCGAAAAGGGTCACCTGCCGAGCCTGGTGTCTTGACGAAGAGTGATACTTGCAGCGGATTCCTCGGAGATCTGCTTCACCAGGGCATCCGTCAGAATGGGCACCAGCGATTGTGGCACCTGGCCAGGCTGGCCAGGCTGGCCACGACATCCCAAATTCTGTTCGCGTGGTGAAAATCTTCACTGTCGATGGAAGCAGGAAATTGATGATACCCTCTGGTAAACTAACATAACTATTGAAAATGGCCATTTATAGTGGATTTACCCATAAAAAATGGTGATTTCCAATAGTTAGGGTAAATTACCAGAGGATAATAATGACGATAACAATGATGATTTTAGGGGCTGCCGACGATAACAATGATCATATCATCAAGATTTTGGGCTGTGAAAAGTCATTTTTTAGAGAAGTGGTGAGTGGCGCGTAGAAATAAACGTCCTGGACCCTGGCCAGAAAGACTGGATTCCCGAAGCACATCAAGGCGTCTCCAAGAAATCTCATATCATGGATTTTTTGAAGTTGAAGAAATGAAGCAGTACTGGAAATGACGGCCTGATGGGATTAATGACGGTATGTTGATTTCATTGATTTCTCTCATTCGATCAACTGAGGAGCTATAAATCAGCATTTTTGATTTGTAAATCATGGTAAATCCACTATAAATCACCATTTTCAATAGCTATGTTAGTCATGATCTCAATGCCAAGTGAAGCTCTGTGAGTCGGGATGATGGCTGCCTCTAACGGCTTGGCTGCCTCTAACAACGTGCTGCCAAAATAGCCTGCATCAGACGAAGGAGCAGGGTCTGCTATTTAAAATAGGCTACCCCAGAATTCCATAGTTTATCACATGTTTATCACATGTTTCCTCTGTAATTGCTATTCTGGAAAAAAAACACCATTTCCAAATATTTCCAATATGTCCAGACAAAGCCATAAATGAGAAATGAAAACCAGAGGAGATCACAATATGGGGATGGGTCAAAACCCTGTACCCCTGGTGAACATCAAAATAGCTGGTAAATGGATGTTCATCCCCCTAAAAATGGTATGTATAGGTATTGATCCATAGCCATATTTGGTACAGTAACAGCAGAAGATCTGGCCCATGAGAACCATTGTCCGGCGATGTCCGGTACATTCGCCACATGGCCATGCAGTTGCAGTTAAGTCAAGATGCGGATAAAAAAAAGTCGTAGAAAGATCGGACGTAAAATGATAGGTATATTAGTATGTAATATTATATCAATATCAAACATCAAATACCCTCTGGTAATTTAACATAACTATGGAAAATCACCATTCTTAATGGGTAAATCCACTATCAATAGGCCATTTTCAATAGCTTTTTGTTAAATTACCAGAGGGTATCATGTCATCATCATCCTAGGTAGCAATGAGCTACCAAGGAGGGCTGCCATCGCCAGGCCGGGCCTGGGGTGGGAAAAAGATCTGCCACCCAGTCTGGGACATTGCCTGACGACGTGGCGATCGTCCGAGTTCAAAAGCGCTGAAGGAAGTTATGCTGTAGGACATACAGTCGATATGTAGGACCTGTAGGACATTAGCCTCTGGTAAACTAACAGTTCGCGACATAGAAAATGGCCTATTGATAGTTGATTTACCTATTAAAAATGGTGATTTTCCATAGTTATGTAAACGTTTACCAGAGGGTAGCAGTTCGAATGTTATACAAGTTATGCATAGTTATGCTGTAGGCAGTCTATGTAGCCATGAGATGTCATGAGATGTCACTCCACAACCCCCCCAGCATCTCTAAATACAGTGGAACACCGACAGAAAATGACACATCTGTTTGCATGGCTTATGATGGAAAGCCAACAAGAAGGTAATTACTTCAAGTCAAGCCGCGCATTATATCTATGTCTATGCTCATATAATTAATCAATATTAATAATGTGTATACACTGTGTATATATATATATTATCCCCACTAACCCAGTCATGACAAATAATGACACCACTAAGCACCTCGAAACATCATTAAGCTACTCTTCACCAAGATGTTTTTTTCCATAATGTTGATGGTGAACTCCCTCCCTCTTGTTAGTTCAACCCACATTTTAGGGTTCATCCAAGATAGCCCAAGCGAGCCCGGTGTCCACTCCAGGTTTCCCCAAGCCACTGGGAGGTGCTGGCTGCAGTGGCTGCAGAGGTAGCGAAACTGGGCTCGGCAGTCCGTTGGGGTCTCGGGATCGACTGCGATCCCGCCCGTGCCTGGGAGTTTTTTTTTCGGTGGCGTCACAGTTTTTTGGGGCCTCCAATGATACAGTAAATTGATGTAAATTGGATGATATAACTAGGCGAACTGGGATTTGCCGTGGTTGACTAAGGTTCACAATGGCTTTATAAACCAACCGGAAAACTGGAGAAGGGGGCCTTAAAAATGGATCAAAATGTTAAGGTGCAACCGCAGAATTGCTGTCATCAAATGACACCGTGTAGACGCGAGCTTATTGTGGGATACTGTGGAATATTGTAGACCTATCTAAACATATAGCAATATATGTAATATATATATATAATTATATATATATACACGCTGTATATTACCAAGAAAAGACCGGGGAGATGACAGGAATCAATATCAACGATGATCCTCTGTTCGGGTTCAAACCAGCGTCAATTCATTGGCTTGGAGAAAAGAAGGGAATATGAAAACATCCAGGACACAGTATACAGCTTATATCATCTTCCATTCACACAACATGTTCTTAATTTCTGAATGTGGTGAGTGTCCGCGGCCAACTTGTTCCTCTATGACTTGCTTAATCTGCTCCTGATTCTGCATCCAAGGTTCATTGGTTAATCAGCCAACATTCAAAGCATGTGCATAGCGCAGGCCAAGATCAGTGTTTGAGTTGAAGTTGATGTAGAGATGTAGAATGCTTTTGACGCATCAGCTGGGATACGAAGATGCCTTGAATTCTTCGTACCAAACACGCTGCTTTGTTTTGGTTTGATGTATTTGTCGAGTACAGGAGTGGTATGAGTTTCTTGTCACAGCCGCCTTGCAAGAGCAATTTCATCACTTTCACCCGGTTGGCTGGACTGAGATTTGAGTAATGTGGTAAACCCAACAATCAACCATACCAGACTTCACAAGAAATGGATGGTATAAACCTTCAAGAATGGAATGGTCTATCCTTGGGTTTCCCATAGTAGCACTGCAATGTCTGAGACTAAAGCTGCTGAAAAGCATGGTCGACAGTTTCGATCCAATTTGCTCATCCAACAACCATATATTATGCATGACCAGCTGACATGAAGGCCCACGTATCTTTCCCTGGCAAACACACAACGGAAATCCTGGAAATCCTGGAAATCCTGGAAATCCTTGCTTTGCAGTAGGAACATCACCAGTGAAAACCTACGCAAAATGGTTGATGTTCGTGGTTTTTCTAGCCATGATGAAACCACGAATGGTCGCATGCGCGGCGTTTTTCGTCCGGGTTTCCGGCATTCCACTGGAAGCTCCGGCCGGGCCTGCCGTGGTGGTGCGAAGGTATCTGTGGTAGAAATGTTCTCTAAAACCATTCCCCAATATGAAATACCCTCTGGTAATGACTAACATAGCTATTGAAAATGACCATTTATGGTGGATCTACCCATTTAAACAGAGCATACAACATCATATGGACCCCTATGAATAGATCCAATACTGAACCAAGGTTTTGTTTGAACGAGAAGGGATGATTATCCCTGGAAAAGCCTTTACAAGGGAAGTTTCTTGGCATAGCATCTCTGGCAACTCAGATGTCAATGAAGTCAAGATATGTTATGGTTCAGTCCTGGAACCCGTCCCAAAAGAAAAGATGCCAAAAATGATTCTTGTCTGTTGTAAGAAGGTATTTATCTTTTCTTTTAGCAGTCAATGTGAAAAAAATATTGATTTTGTTGAATGCTTCTTTTTTCATCCTTTTTCGAAATTACTGAAAAGACCATAACAGTCACCATAAGTGCCACTAGGAAAATAATCCATGCTGTACAGGTGCACACAGCTCCAGTCAGATCCGTCTCACTGACCACCGTGTGGAAAACCCGACGGAACATAATAGCCAACACACTATCACCTGATCCTTGTTCGCAAAATCTGAAGAGTGAATACATATAATCTTATCCATTGTTGGTAAGATACTACTGTAGCTACTGGCAAGTATGCACCAAAAAATTGTGGATGCCTATTTTTTTCACTTTCACGTGTCTCAAAGAATTCCAAATAGCACAGGAACGAATTATCACTGATTACATTCTTCAATGAGTTCATGACCGAGGCCTTAAAATAGGCAGTAGGCGGGCCGTACACAGGAAGTATATTGTATGCTGAAAGTAGCTAGTATATGAGATGTATGCATCTAATTTCAATAGTAAACGGTGTATGTGGGGTGTATTCAGGGTGTCTGCTGGGTGGGGGGGGGCACATATTAATTGGTAGTACCATAGGTAGTACTTCGGTAGTACGTACAGGTACGTAGATACAGCTAGTACGTTGGTGGTATTTCGGTATTGTTTAGGTTGTATCTATGGGTTTTCGTGATGGTAAAGTATCTAATATGGGTTCCAAAAATATCAAAGACAGATTCTGCAAAGATCTACCCTACCGAAAAAACTTAGGTCTTCCATGGTTTTCCATGGTTTTGAATGTTTTTCACTGGTTTTCAATAGGGTTATCCGGCCCCCTGGTCCCGCAGCGGCACGAAGCGTTTCGACCGCGGATCCCTTCGTCGCGGCCTCGCTGACCTTGGCCTTCAGGTCTGAGATCTTCTCTTCGGGGTTCGCCTTGACCTCCCAAAAAATGCTGATCCAAATACATTATATATATATATACATATGATGTGTATATATATATATGATGTATATATCAGGTATATATGATGGATATATGATATTGTATATATTACATAATAAAATTATATACATACATGGATGGGGGGTCCGAAAATGATAGATCCCAAAGTCACCATGGGTTTAAATACTCAAACGAAGATGCTCGGAAATGCTTTCTGTGTCTGAAACTATCCATTTCGGAGATTTTGAATGAATCTTGAGCCATAGCCAGTATCTCACTGTGATATTCTTTATCACTGTTCGCTTTTATTCAGTGATGAAACAAGTGGAGTCAAGCTGAAAGTCTGCAACTTGTGCTGATGGCAACAGTTCATGGTGGTTCATCAACCCTTCTTTTCTATCAAGATGAACCCCTCTTGCCTGAAACTTTTCGCCGCTGAGCCTGCAGATTCACTCGGCAAAACAATCAACATGTTCCGGTTCTGCCTCCGGATCTTTCACCGGATTGCAACTTCTTGGGGCTTCATTTCTGTGATTTGAATATATTTGAATATCAATACAGAGTTGATATTCAAGATGTATAGATGCATCATGAGATCACCTATGATTATAATTATATAATTACCGTATATATATATAACATTATATGACATGCAATTGCCATCAATTGTCGTACATATCAGTATTTTGAAGAACAACGAACCTCAACTATATATATAGATTCTAGACTGAAACCAAGCCACAATTTGAGCGTCACTTCAATGCTCATACCTCTCCTCAGTCGTTGACGCAGGACAGGATCAGCAGGAAATGTTGAGAACACGACCATTGACTCAATGGATTCGTGCGCAAATTCACCGCATGATTTTCTCCCCAAAAAAAAACAACGGTTTCCTGCAAATGTTGCCATCTACTAAAATGAAGGTACCCCTTCAATCATCCATTTGAATGGGATTTTCCATGAAATAAACCATCCAGCTATGGGGGATTCCCCAGGAAACCCCGACATTTGCGTTGAAATGCTGTCAAGGTTCCTGGCGACGTGCCACCAATGTAGGAGGCGATGCTATAGAATTGAATTGTAATGCTCGCGGGATGCAGGTTGCAGTGCACACGGCACAATGCGATATTGGCAATGGCTATGAGTTGCAAAGAATTCCGTTGAACATGTTGAAATGCATTTTTTTAACAAATCCCATATGCTCCATGGTGCTGGTATATTTACCTACAAGACTGGGTCATGAACATGGGGCAAATGTTGGGATTCATATTCCAGCACCATGCTTCGCATATGGGAATCTCAGGCTCGACATGTTGCAGAAACGGCGGTCCTGCATCGGAGCCACGCCGCAGGTGATGGGCGTCATTGCAGCAGTTTGTTGACATGACTTGGTCGTCAAATACTGGTGGATATAGGTGGAATAATATAGGTTTTTGATATAGGTGTATAATGATAATACCTACTACCTACTACTACTACCAATATAGGTGGATATAGGAAGTATATAGGTGGATAATCCTATAGGTAGTAACTACTATTGATATAGGTGGATAATGATATAGAATAATGTCAGTGAATTTGAGGAAGTTCTGTAATTAGTCAGGATACTAAAGAACTCCTAAACAACTCCTGTATAGGTGTTTATCAACGCTCCATCAAGTAGCGACTTGCTGTTCAAGACAGTTGCGGCAGTCGCTTCCACAGATGCACTTCATATTACCCTCTGGTAAACTAACAGTTCGCTATGGAAAATGGCCCATAGAAATAGCTGATTTACCATTAAAACTGGTGATTTTCCATAGTGTTTTGCATGTTTACCAGAGGGTAAAGATGGCACGACTTGTCAGCCTCGCAACAAGCTGACCTACATATCTCCTGGATCCTGAGCTCTCCACAAGACATACCTGGGCCCGCATTGTGTTTGTGGGCCATGTTAAAAAAGCTTGATTCGGGCGGCATCAAAAACACAAGTTTGTGAAATGCAATGAAAAAATGTCTTGGAACTCAAGTCGAGCGTCTTGTCAAAGTCAGTCCTGCACAGAATCTTACCTTTGACGTCAACTGCTACAACTGACAGGTAGTCTTTACATCTGCGTCATCACATCTCAACATTGGCGTGCCTGCAACTGGGGTATACCTTTCCCCCAAGATTACCAGTTGAGTAGGGAAAGTGATCATGGACCAGTTATGGTTTTTCGTTTTTCTTCATCATTATCAGGTACCAAAATGTACCAAAGCTATATCTCAACAGACTCAACAGCGTAATTTCAGCACATTTCTTCAAGTTCTCGTCCTGTACACAATGCGCTCACTCTGCTCGTTCCGGCGCATCGAGACATGGGAAAGCTATGAGGATTTGACCATGGCTGGAGATAAACCGGTAGGCTCTGCTTAAATGGTGCTTCCTTTTTTGCCCATTGCAAAACATTACAAAAAACATCCTTCTGTGATCTTCTGTCTCTACTCTACAGAGTTGTTTTTTGACAAAAAAAACTTTTAGTTCCATCAACGTAGATTGATATGTTATCTGTGGTTGTGATGTTGTTATGTTGTTTCCGCAGTCTTGCTGACTTGATGATCTTAAGATTCAGCTATCGGTGCCGAGGGGTGACAGCACACTATCACTATGTCAAGGCAATTTCCCGAGATCTTCTTCTGGCAGAATCGGGACATGAGTCGGAAATGTCGGGAAGCCCCTTTTTCAATACCTTTTGACTCGCGAAATGACCACGTTCTCAACGTTGCGGCAGTCTGGAAGCAGCGGCCTTTCAGGATCTTTCACTGGCTTCAGCTTGGTGCTCTTCCAGACTGCAGTGTGACACATTTATTGCACAAACCACGATCCGTGGCTTTGAATCTGCACACAGACATCCGGGGACTGGAAGACTGGAAGCGAGGAAATTAAATCTTGGCTTGGCTCAAGAAGACAAGTTGGCTCAAATTCAATGAAAACACGAACTGATAGTCTACAAGTCAGGTTGGACCTCTGGCCTAGTCCGTCTTGGACTAAGCGAATGCCAGCATTGACTCGTTGCTCGGCTCAAACGCCGGGTGAGATTTGTCAGATTCGCGGTTCGAAAAGCACCTCCAGATTTGCGGGCCCACAATTTCAAACACAAAATGTCGTTAAAAATGTGTGTAGAATAACTATCTTATAGTGTATATGTATATGTACAGTAATTGCACGTGTCATCACGTGTCTGTGTATATAATGACGTCTGCACATATGTTTGTGTGCTCTGCATGCACCTGACACGCACTGACACGCACCTGACACGCACCTGCACGAGCACCACCACCACCACCATCATCACCATCACCATCATCATCATCATCATCATCACCATCACATCATCAACAACAACAGGTATCCTCTGCATCATCGAGCGTTCAGTGGAGCAGCTTGGGAAGCCAGTATTTTATCCCTTGAGCATTGGACATGACACATACTGGTACATACATTATCATTCATACAGTATGTGCGTTTTTCAGATATTGCTACCCTGAATCTTTCAGAATAAAATTGGTGTTTCGGCATATTTTTCGCCACGCTTTTTTCCATCAGCACTTGCCCTCCTCTACGCAATCGCGTATCAGCTCAGCGCTGGGCTGCTGAAAGTCACTCGATGATGTCAGCAAAGGTTGCAGGCTGCACCGACTCATAGCAGTGTCTTTTCATCTGGATGGACCGGGTCCGCAAGCCACAATTGAAGTTGATCACCTTGGCTCTCTTTGGGCGGCAACGGTAGGTGGATATATCTGTTAGTCTATGCCTCTGCTGAACAGAAAAAAACATGGAAAGTTGGCATCAAACCTCCACAATTGAAGTTGCCTTTGTAGCGCCCCAAACAAGCAAAAGTAACAAAAACTTGACTGCGGGCTAAGGTACCTCTGGCAAAGTGACATCTGCTACGACAGCAGCCTGACAGAATATCATTGGACGCTGATGAGCCTATAAAAATAGCTGATCAATTGGATTATTTTCATTGTTCCATAAAAATGGCGATTTCGGGGGTATCACCCATTTTCAGACAAACCCAAATGTGTCACTTGTGCGTTCCAAAAAACATCCAACGCACCCCATGCCTGACGGGGAAATGCCGCAGCCATGGGTGGCACTGCACCAGGTAAGCATCCGGTGACTTCAACCACCTCCTCTGGTGGCCATGGTTTTGGAAAATGTGACGATCCTGGAAAAATGGCCGTTGATCATCATTGTCCCCTCCGAATTTTTGCATCCCAAGGTTCACCATTTAAGAAGGTTTCCTAGGTCATGGTACCTCCAAATCATCCATTTCGATGGGATTTTCCATTAACCATCCATCAACAATCCATAAACCATTCAGCTATTGATGCTATTGGGATCGACTTCGGAACCCCAAAACTCCCAGCATCTCCCAGCATCTCCCAGCGGCCTCCTCGGTGGCGATCCGTGTGCCCTTGCCGTGCATGGCACGCAGCTTCTTCCAACTCAGCTTGGCATCCGCCGGCAGCACGGCCAGGAGCCACTGGGCCGTGGGCGTCCGCAGCAACATCGCCTTGGCGCCGCTGTGGAGAGTCACATCCTGGCGATGAGTCCGTTTGTGGAAGTGGCGATGAAAGATCTTCAAAGGGTATAATTATGAAAACAATGAATATACTGTATATATAATGATATATATTGTAGAGTGTAGAATTGTATACAAAATAATTATTATTTTGATCCTAGTATGAGACACAATATAATGTGTATAATATATATATATGGGTATGTCTCAAAATGCCGCATGCAGTCCGGGATGTTTGTCTAGGGGGTATGATTCGTGGGTATAATTCGCGGACCTTGATTTAGTGTTTCCCTGCATCCTCCACGTATGGTTATTTACCCATACTTACCCCCAAAATGTTTCAAATGTTGGTAATTTTACCAAACGTGGAGCGCTTTGGAGCTGGCATGCTGTTGCCGCTGTGCGTGCTGCTGTCGGAGTGGTGTGTGCGCTTTGGAGCGGGCATGGTGGTGCCGTTGGAGTCCGTTGGAGTGCTGCTGCGAGGTGCTGGCGCAGGGTGTTGCTTGCTGTCAGAGTGGTGTGTACAGTTTGGAGCGATGCTGGTGGCGCTCAGGGTGCTGCTGCAGGCGCTGCCTGAGGGTGATGTTTGAAGGTGCTGCTGTCAGAGTGGTGTGCGTGCTTTACACATCTTTAAACCATGCTTTGGAGCGGGCATGCTGGTGAGCGGATGCCGGTGGAAGGTGCTGCTTGAGGGTGCTGTCGAGCTAGCCTGCTGGTGCTGGGTGATGCTTGAGGGTGCTGCAAGGAGGGTACGTACTGTACCCAACTCGTGCTGCAAGGGTGCTAGTGAAGGGTGCTGCTTCAAGGTGCTGCAGTTAAAGTGGTGTGTGTGCGCTTTGGAGTTGGCATGTTGGTGCCATTGCAGGATGCCGCTGCAGGGTGCTGTTGTCGGATTTTCTCAGAAGCAGCAGGAGGCGTAGCGTAGCCCGTGGCGAATGGTTGCCAAGAAAAAATTATGCTCACAAAACACAAGTTCTGATCTTGCAAATGTACCGAGGTTCAGAATTGGGAAGTTTGAGGTATGATTCGGGCATGATTCGGGGTATGATTCGGAAACCCATTTTTTTTGAATTCAGGAAGCTTTGTTGCTTCGGTCTCTTTTTCCCACCGTCAACCTACCACGATTGCTACTTAATGGCTGCAATGGCTCGACCTGCCAGACGACCTTGGACAGGACCTGGATATGAAGAATATGAAGATCTAAATGCACATCTATGATTTATATCCGCCGGCCTGCCGCCGTCTCTTCTGGATGTTCTTCTCATGTACCTTTAGCTCAGCTACGCTTAGGCTAACGTTCCTCTTCGACGGATTTTTGGTTTTGGTTGCCAGCCAGCCAGCTAGCTAGCCAGCCAGCCAGCCACAGCCGGAGTCATCCTCATCAGCCTCATCAGCCTCATCAGCCTCATCAGCCTCATCAGACAACACAGCAAGCAGCCAGCCACGCAACCAGCCTGCCGCAACTAGCCAGCCCTATAGCCAGCCACACGACCAGCAGCAGCAACTGCCATAGCCACCTAGCCACCTAGCCACTAGCCAGCCACCTAGCCAGCCAGCCAGCCACCCAGAGCCAGCCAGCTTAGGGATAATGATGAGACTCCGTGCGCGTGGAGAAGATTCACCACTCATGTCGTGAAGGTATGTGAAGGTAGCCAGGGATCATCGGATCTGGCCAACACCGGTCAAT
>Ga0126342_10008259_pt1 | contig 18644 bp, 18 predicted proteins | sample Cyp1metagenome_FD_92528 | JGI IMG/M metagenome (GOLD analysis project Ga0126342, IMG submission 92528) | Coral microbial communities from Lord Howe Island, Old Settlement Bay, Australia - Cyphastrea 1 metagenome | ecosystem: Host-associated > Invertebrates > Cnidaria > Coral ...
CTGACTCTTTCTCTTCTCTGATCTTCTCTCTTCTAATCTTTCTCTTCTCTCTGCCTCTGCCCTGCTCTGCTTTTCATCTGTCCATATTGTCGGAAGTTTGACTTCTAAACTTCCTTCGATAATGCCTCATATATTTGGTAGTATCATCCCCGATAATCATCAACCAACCGGGTTTTTGCCAGTGACGAGGAGTGGTCAACCAAAGCAACAAAGGGATTTCCATGGGTTTAAGACCAATAAAAATATTTTTACTGATTTATTGGATCGTAAATCAGAAATAATGGTTGCTAGATTTCTGCGAATTACGCGGTGCTCCTTGACCTAAGAACAAGGGTGACCCAAGCATGACCCAGCCTATACCCTCTGATAAACTAACGTAACTATGGAAAATCACAATTGTTAATGGATAAATCCACTATAAATGGCCATTTTCAATAGCTATGCAATAGATTACCAGAGGGTAACTGTTGGGAAACCTGGTTCGTATCGGTCATCCCAGGTCCCATTTTTTGCAGCCTGCCGCGCCACAGGTGGCCAGTGTGGCCCATCCTCTTTCTCATTCCATCCTGTCCTCATGCTTGTTGATTACATATTAAACAAGTAAGTTGTGTATATATTATATGTATGTATGTATATATATATATATATATGCAACTCCGGTTGGAACTGGGTATCATTCACTATGGGACCAGGTCTCAGCGTACCTCCTGCTGCTGTAAGGCTCAAACCCCTTTAAGTGATGCCAGCCATGGGCTGGAGATATGATTCTACAAGTGAGGAATCCTCTGAGTCTTGCAATGAAGAGCTAACTGCCAAACAGCTCGACTATGTAGAGTTCGGTGAGGACTTTGTCAAACTAGCTGAATTGGAGAGATGGCTCCTTGAATGGGATGGTGATTTCACCTTTTCATCAGACTGCCCCTGGTCTGCATTCTGGTGGGGTTCACCATCAAGCACTATAAATATTCACCATCATGTGCTTTTGGTTGTCCTTAGGTTCTGGTATTGAGACTCCTATGATGGCACTGCAAATTCTGTTCAGAGCGGGTGGGAAAGAAGATTCCATCAGATATATGCCAGATCCTTAGTTGGAAAAAACTACATGGTGATACCAACCAATAGTGATCCGCTCACCAGGATCCACCCACCAGCCAAGGTCATCTAGCGAGATCAAACCAGCTGCTCTCCGTTTCTTGCAGGCGAACTTCAAGAGTGAGACGTTGCTTGGCTCAACATATGAAAGAACTGCTTCGATTGCATCTTGTCAACTCTTATCATACATTGTCTACTGGGACATTCTGAGACCACCCTGCGACATCTTCAAGAAGAAGCATGCGAAACTCATGAAGAAATTGCGCAGAAAGGCCTGTCTAGCTCAGTGCATTTTGACATGTTTTGACAATATTTCTTGTGATCTTTGATACTGTTTTTAAAATTATTTGCAACCTGACCAGGTGATGATGTACACGGCAGGATTCCCCTGCACGCCCTATAGCATGTTGCACACCAACTCCAAGCTCCTACATGACATCAACAGTCGCCAGATGTGGAAGGTTTTGGCCAACATCAAATCTCTGGAGCCAGCTGAGCCTTGACAGCAAACTGTAGGAAACGATTGCCTTTGAGACGCTTTGAGACATTCCGCTCGTGCACTGTGAGACATTGCAACATATTGCATACTTGAGATGCAAATCTTGCTGACTGAGATTGCAATATTAGAGAATGTCTTGGGGTACTTGCGGGTCGCCGATGTCGTGATGCAAGTCATCGAACGGAACTTGCCATTGCATCTGGGTGGCAGCCATGAGTGAAAACTTGAAGAAAGTGTTGCAATCTCAGTTATTGTCAGCTCAATCGCTCAGGTACCACAAAGCTCAGGTTATTGTCAACCCGTTGCTTGTTGGCAAGAAAATGCACAATACTCATTTAAGGGTTTACTTTCATTTACTTTCAAACTAAGGCGGGTCCATGGAGCTCCAATCGATCGGAGGCGTGTCTACATCGTCTTGATTCGAGATGACGTCTTGACAGATGAAATCAAACAACGTCTTGAAAAAGAACCAGATATCTTTTCTGTATTGGTTGCTGAGCGAATCATGGGCATGCGCATGCATTGCAAGGTCCATTGGACGCTTGGTCTTCAACTGGTCAAAACATGTCAAAACAATCCTAAACAAACCATGAAATAAACCACACAAAATTGACTTTCTTACCCATTATCCACAAAAAATAAACAAACATCAAACCATGAAATATTCCACAAAATTCTTTCCAGTATCCAATGTCCTCTGAGGACGGATTTGCTCTTCGACTCAAGCCACTCAGAAGTCTGCCTGGACCGGGAAAGGCGGATGGCAATGCAAAGATTGCAGAGAAAAAGGATTCTTTGATGCATATGGTCACATGATGCATATGGTCTCATTCAACCATCAAGCCCCATCAAGATGTGTCAGGAAACTCGATCGACATGCAAAATGGATAAAACGACATCGAAAGTGGGCACGTGAACACAAGGCAGGTTTGAAATGTTTCCACATGTTTTCACTTTAGATGTGCAGTGTATGGTCACATGTTTATTTGCTGGTAGGTCAATGTGCGTGAGTCTCGCGGTGCCTTCAGCAGAAAGTGCCCTCGAGCTGCAGAACTGGTCAGCACCTTCCGTGAGATGGAGGCCATTGTTCTGCTAGCACAGAACATGTGTGTTGGGTAAAACTGATTCCATGTGTTTTTGGAAGGCCCTGGACCTATTGACTACTTTCGGCAAATTTCCAGAGGGCTTCGTGGCCAATACAAGCCAAAACCTGCACTGTATGCCCTGGAATTCTACAAATGAGCCACTGATGGTTCTCACGCACAATGCTTAGTTGTTCAAAGATGTCCCCAGCATACACAGTACATCCGCTATGAAATGCAATGATGTGATTTTGAGGCCGCATGGATCATTTATGTGCACGCCCGTTGAACGATATTTGTTGGGACGAGAAGCGCTTTTGTTGATGGGCTGCCCTATCCACCAGCTACATCTCTCTCAGAACAGTGACCGTGAAACTTGGACATAATTTTCAAACAATACATTGATTGGGAGATCGACATTTTGGTGGGGGTTACCCCATGTCAAGAGTTGAACCAACTTGTACTAACTGAGGAGTTGCACCAACTTGCAGGGAATGCCATGGCCACCCGAGCCATTGCAGTGGTGATCAGTGCAGCTTTGGGCCTCACATCGCCATTGAAGATGATGGCCGAGCTGATGTGATCATCAAACCTGCAACAATTCAGCAATTCAGCAATTCATCATATCTAGAATCATGCCTGGCCTGCCAAACAGTGAATCTTGTGCGCAATCTGCACATGATGGACAATGCACTTGAGTCCTTGGAGATTACAATGAACAAGTTCCAATTGGCTGCAGGTACCTTTCCATATCAAACCATGTTACTGCTAACCACGCGTCGTGATAAGATGCACCATCATGTCAAAAAACATTTTGATATCTGGAATATTTGATGATATCAATACCATCATATGTTGTTATATGATATTATAATATATTATAATATATTATAATATATTATAATATAATCATATTTGGTTCCAGATTCCAAGAGATCAAATTTATCCAGCTGACTATTTGCACAACTTCATCAAGCCTACATGCCTGTGCTGCGGCGCTGGAACTCTGATGATGGCTCCTACAAAAGGGCGCCAGAAGCTCTCAAGCGATATGACACTTCAGACTCGGAGATGCTCATCTGCGATTTGTTTTTCATGACTTACCAACAAACCTTTGCTTAAGAAAACATGGGGACTAATCAACTTGTCAACCAAGACTTTCATCCTCGGGTTCAAGATCTTCAAGCTCTTCTTGTGGTGGTGATGACAGTGAGTCCACTACTACCAGCAATGGGTCGCATGGATCCAAACCAAAGGTTGGTCATGTTGATCTGTCAATTTCAAGGCTGCAGGCGTTTCATGCCTTGGAGTCACTGGAAACTTCTTCCCTGACGCAGTTTGCTCAACGGGGTTTGTCTAAGAGCCGGATACGTTCTGTTTTGAGTGAAAAGATTTGCAGCTGTGGCTGCACCATGCCTGCCCAAGATCTTTATCAAGTATGCAGATTTTTTTGGCACCTTCCAAAAGCTGCACAAGACGCTGTGCTCTGGTCAATACAGTCTGAGTGCAGCCAGAAACGGCGGAAGTGGTCTTTGCAAGGCCGGTAAGTCATGATTAGTCTTGTGGCAGTGCGTTGAGCATTTGTTTTTGGCAGCGGTGTTTCTGGTATGCTGTGACTGCACCGCAGGGCATGAAGTTTGCAGAGAAGCCTGGGTCCGACTTCTTGGTGTTGGCAGCGACCGGGTTGTACGGTGCAAGAGGACGCATCAAGGTCTCGACAAGAGAACTCTTTCTTGTGGTGGTGGAAGCTTGTATTGAATCCAGAGTCATATTCACTCCAAGAAATTTGGCAATTGTGTGCTCCTTTTCTCCAGTCGATTTGTGCCCAGGACCGGCCCCTCATCCAGCAGTGAAAAGAGCATCTATCAAAGGGTTTTTGATGCATATCTACTGGAGTGCCAGTGAATCCATGACCACTTCGAGTCTTGGCAGCATTCGACAATTCAGATTTTCATATGGTGTCAAATTTGCACAGTGCAGTTTTGTTGACACAATGTTCAAGTGGTTTGTTGAAGGATCGCTTCCAAATCACTACTGGATACAAGTGACCGGGAACTTCAAGAGGATTTACTGCAGAAGCTGGTCGATCAGCGCTTAATGGGGCCATCAGCTCAGATGTGCTTGAACGCAGATCCCTCAAAATTGCCACTACGAGAATTGCCACATGGATCATGGGCCAACCTGTTTCTGATGTATCTGGCCTTCTGCCGGATGTCGAAAGAGGAGCCAGCAGGACGAACCTACTTCTATGAGGCAGCTGTTGAGTGGAAAGGGTGCATGAGGTTCCACAAGAAGAGCACCCACCAGCTTTGCAGCACTTGCTCCAAATTGAAGGCGGCAATTGAGAGTGCCAAGGCAGCTTGATTGCATTGATGACGTTGATGATGATGATGGTGATGATGATGATGATGCTGATGATGATGATATATGATGATGATATATGATGATGATATATGACGATATATGATGATGATATATGATGATGATATATGATGATGATGATGATGATGATGATATTTGATGATTGATATTTGTGGCACTCTCTCTCATATGTCGGTTGCTGATGATGTTGGCACCATTCATTCTGACTTTGCAGGACTTCCAGGAAAGCATCAACCTCCAGGATGAGCTGCTGGCTCATTACACATCCCAGTGGCGTGACAGAGAAATTTACTGGCTTTGCCGGCAGAGATCTCGAAGCGTGGGCGATGTGTTATGCTGCATCATTGACAGCTATGACAAGGCGAAGATCATGCTCCCGGCCTATCCTCAGAAAAGGACGCCAAAGAGCCAAGTCTATGAAGTGATCCGTCGTATCTTGGCAATTTTGATTTGCAATCAATATCATGGAGCAGTCAAGAGCCAACATGAGCCAGCAAACATCTTGAATCCTTTCCCGAAGGCACCAGCTTGACTTTGACAACATGCATATGCCACGGCTATGGCGTCTACATGTTCCTTGGAGAAGAAGGTATGCCGTCAGGCGCAAATTGGATCCTTGAAATCGCTGCTCGGTCTGATTTAGTTCAAAGTATTTTGGCTTTGCGCAGTTGAACTTGCGCAGCTTTGCTGACTCCTACAATAAGGCTCTCAAAGGCGTTGACTATGCATGGGAAGTCGCAAGACGGCGCGCTCAAGTCTTTCCAAGTGAGTCTTTTCCTAAGAGACGTTTCACAAACATTGAGCATCATCGACATCATGCTTAGTTTTAAACATCTTTGAACTTTGAACCATTTATTTATTACTGGTGGGTTCCAAGGTTGTGGCTACAGGGGGATAATACGGTCAAAGAACTGCGCAACAGCTTCACCGGAAAACTGGCATCCTTACTTACAAGCTTTGAATATTTCAACTGTGTGTCCCACCACCATTTGGTGGTGGGACACACCCACGAAGACGTGGGATTCTCGGCTTAATGGAATCTTAAGTTGCTGCATGTTGCTGCCTATCCTGAGCCTGTCCTTGAATGTCCTTGTTCATGGGTTTCACGCTCGCTCATCTTGCCCGGTCCTCCTGGCAGATGGTGCCATGGCACTGGTGACATCAGCTCTGGCTGCTGAATCAAACTTGCAGACACCACGTGATGTCATCCGGATACTAAGCTGTGCTGTTATTCGTTTCATTGGGACTCATGCAGGAATTTTGCAATGATCTAGTGCAATTGATGTTTTGTGGCATGTCATTGGAAAAACAAATCAATGCAAGATTGCGGGCAAAGGACTCTGGAGAAGCGACTTTCACCCGTCTTTGCCAAGTATGACATGGAGTTCAAATGTGAGATGTTGGATACCGTCCCTTGAAACCAACTTGTATTCGAAGATTTATGCTGTTTTGAATTGTTTGGGATCTTTGACTGTTCATTGTTTTCATCTTTGGCCCAAGGTCAGAAACTTCCACAAGATGATGCCAGATGTGGCGACGCTCAAGAATGCGTATCGAGACCGTCCTCCACGGAGCAATGCCGGTGTCGAGGAGGATCCCATGAAGATTCCACAGTCCTTCACATTCATGCGGCGAGAAGGCTTGAGCTTTTGAAACAATGTGGAACAGTTGCATCATGAGTTAGCTTATTCCTACATGAGTTCTGTTTAGTCCGCTTAATCGGGGTTTTGCAAGAGGGATTATGTCAAGCTACTCAATCCTTGGCCCTGCCAGCTATGCCTGGTGACATTCCACTTGACGATCGTGTCCCACGGCGTTTGATGACGGCTGAACAGTCAAAGGATGTCTTTGCCCTGGTGAAAATGCAAATGTCAGCAACCTCCCTGAGTCAAAAACCGCTGAATGTTTGGCCGCAGGCCTTTATGGGGGTGACTGAAGACTTCTGGAATCAAATCAACAGAACTCGACATACTGTGCAGCAGGATTTGGAAGCTGACCGCAAAGCTGAGTTGAAAAAATTGGCCAGGGAGATCTCCAAGGACTTCCCCCATCTGAGCAGGGCTGTGAACTATTACGATACCTTGCTTGATGAATCTCGGGAAAGGCAACCTTATGCAAAGCTGAAGTTTGTCGATGCGGGTCCCAATGCGGGTCAAAGGATCGCACGTGTACAGCTTGGGGGTCGAGCCTTGCCCCCCCGGCCCCCTCCTCTTCAGGTGGTTTTCCGTCACAATGGAGTGTGATGATCTTGGAACCTCATGGCCAGCTGGGGTAAGCTGGTTTCAGCGGAAGGGGAAAACAGTGGGGGCTTTGCCACAACAGTCATAACGGGTCACAACTGTGGTTGAACTGTGGTTTCAACACAACCGTTCATCATACTCTTCGTAGCTGTTTCCATTTCAAGTTTTCCTGGATGAACATGGCCTCAACCAAGTTTGTAGACTTTGAGAATGACGCCCAACTGATCAAGATCTGTGCTTACTTTGAACAGGTCTTGACCCAAGTTGCTGTGCAATGCTGTGCACAGCATGGACACATATGGAAATCATATGAAATCATCACAATATATGGACACATATGGATACTCAGATGTACTCAGGTGATTGCAGAACAAAATTTTGGCGAGTATGTCAACAAGATCTTCCATGACAAAGCCCAGTTCCGTCAGGTCGGATAATAACCATTTTGAGAAAATATCAGATAATAAGAAATCATTTTTTCCTGCTTTCCCTGCTAGGTGATTGATGACCTGGTGACATCCAGAAACAAACAGGTGACCGACAAACCTGTCTTGACCCTTGTGCCCCAATCCTCGCTGGCTGAATTCTGGCTCCCAATTTGGGCATTCGACTATGGCAAAGATTCGAAGAGTGGATGTGGGGTTTGTCAAACTTTGTATGTTTTTTTGTATGTGTTTGTATGTTTTTTTGTATGTGTTTGTATGTGTTTGTACCATTTCCTGGTTTCCTTGAAAACCCTGCAGTCTTTCCTGTCAACGCCCAATTTGCAGTGCATTTCCGGGAGTTTCTGAAGGGCTACAGGTCTTCTGCTGAGTGCGTAGAAGTGAAGTTTCCAAAGGCACAGGCTTGCAGGAACATTGCTGACTTCTCAGTGGGTATTTGCGATGGTTTCCTGAAAATTCTCATGGTGATGGGGGTCATTGCCATCATCCATGATATGGAACCTTGTTTGCAATTCTTAATGAATATTAATTAATGAATCCCGTCATACCTGTATTGGACAGACTTGCATCTCACTTGACACACCCGATCCATGACTTTCCAAGGGCCTCACCCCGGATGATATCATTGAAGCTGGTCTTGAAGAGACGCTGGCCTCATATCAGTGGATTCGATGCAGCTTCACCCACTTCCAAACTCCTTCGCACTACTACCTGCATGCTCTCAGTCTCTTTGGCAGCATTGCGGCTGCGACAGACTATCATCGGTCATATTTGGTTATAATCACCATCATCCTCACCACCATGGACCTTAATTTGTGTTTTTGTTGTGCAGTTTGTTTCCAAAATCAAATCCAGCCGTGATCTAAGAAATTGGACATGTAACGGCGGAGAAACAGTCTCCATCTGCTATCGACTTTTTGTCTAGCGTCCGGAGCGCCATCGATTTGGAAAAAAGGATGACAAAATCTTCAGGGACGAAGGCATTGAAGGACCACTTGGCAAAAGTTACCGCAGACTACAATCGCATGGTTACTGTGAAGAAGCACCGCATTGACACCCAAAGGCGGAGCCTCTGCTACAACATGTTCCCTGACTTGAAATAAATTTATGTTCATGCTGACAACCACAACCATATTTTCTGGTGTTATATATCTTCCCTGCCCCCAAGGCTTCGAGCCCCTCAAGAGTTTGCTGCTGGGGTTGCATCCCACTATGATGACTATCGTCACGAGGTGTCAGGATGGGCTAGTTGAAAACACGGATTTCATGTTTCGTCATTGCCCTGCAGAACCCTGGAGGAATTCCCTTGGACATCCTGGCTCTGGATTTCTGGGTGCCCGGCTGTGTGAGCCAAGCAGAGTCGCCGAAGTATGTGGGCAAGTCGATTTTCAAGGAGATCCTCAAGACCACAAACGATACATGCATGGCCTACATCCGTCGGGTCACACAGGACGGTAAACATGTCTGGGATTTAGTTATGTTTGACAGCTTCAATGGGGGTTGCAAAACATTCAAACCTATACCCTGTAGGATTTCAAAAGAAAGGCATCAAAAGACGCCTCCAACAAGGTGAAGGCAAATCATTGGTTGCCAGCATTGATGTGTATTGCTCAGCAGTTAAGTCAAATCATTGGGTCGACATTTTTGAGTCCCTGACTGCCAGAAGCAGCACCAGCTTTGTGAAGAAGAGCACATCTTGCTCCACAATATCTGCTGCCTTTGGGTTTGGCTGTTGCCAAAGATGACTGCAGAATTCCCGGGTGAAGTGGTGCAGAGGCATCAGGTCTTGTTCGAAAAGGGGTGACTTGGCTAGCGCCAAATTCAACATCCCAATTGTGATTCGTTTTCCAGAAAACACGTCACATGTCCAGGATAGGGTTTGGCTGGCGCCAAATGCTTATGAATCACATTCAGGACTTGACGGTACCAGTCTAAACTTTGATTTGGTTTCCAGAAAACAAATCGCAAAATCCATCAAAATCAAGGTATGAATCATGAATTGTAACATGACTTGACAGTTGCAGCCTTGATTGAAACCCTCTTAACCTATGGTTTTGTGATGTGGTTTCCAAAAACAGCGTCATACTTCCAAGTGCACTGGGAAGCCTGCAAGTTTGATTTGTTTTCCGCGGGTTTTTGAATGATTCCAAAAAAATGATACTTTGCAGATCCCCGTGATTTTGAGGCTTCTAGACAATGATCTTGGCTCTGTGATGAAAGCGGCCGATGATTTCCAGTGGGACCGCATCAACTTCATCCTCGAGGCCCGGGCCAGGAAGGCAATACTGTGTGGCTGCTGTTCAACCTTGGCAGTAAAGACATGCCAAGATTTCAGTTCAATTTCCCAACAGGTGAAGGGGGAGACGGTCGAGGATTTCATTGCAAAAGCGCAAGACCGAAGTCGAAACGCATTGGCCACCTCCCTATTGGCAGCCTTTGGGGCTTTCAAGGAACAACTGGCAGCAGATCAAGTGGCATTCGAAAGTGAAAAGATCCTGTACCTTGAATTGATGCCTTTTCTGCAGGTACCTTTTCTTCTTTGAGCTACTGTTGTCATCCCAGAAGCCGCCCAAAGTCATATGTCATACATCTCTTTTCTCCAGTTCTGAAATGTCAAACACTTTTCAAATGATTCAGATATTAAAAGATAATAAATTTAAATTTAATTCCCCAACTTTTGTCTCAGGCGCCGACCGTGAATATTTGCCTTTCACCACATCTTGAGATCCTGACGCAGCCAAGGTGTGAGCGGGAGACTGCAAAGAAACGGTCGCTCTTGGTTCGGCAGCTTGAGGACTGTGGGTTGAAATCGAAACTCTGTGAGCAATACCAACTTTACTATGGGATCTATGGGAGCATTATCCACGATCATTGATCATCCATAACGCTATTCATGATTTATCAAACATATTCTGTAACAAGGGTGAGATGGTAATATTGATTGGCAATCAGTGTGAAGGACTGCCACACCAGCGCATGGAACGCTGTGACCCGCTACATGGAGCAAAATCTCCAATGCTTCAGTGGGCGTGTGGAGACTGCAGATTCGACTGTGATGCCGAGTGTTGCATCTTGGGTGATGGAATGTCTCAACGACATACCACAGGTTCGAGAGACCGATGATCATGCCATCTTGGGTTGGCTCCCATTGCCCACTGCAGGGGTGATTGGGGCTCAAAAGTGGGACTTTGTGGTAACCTTTGTCTGCAACCTCCTGGCCCAGTTCAAGAAGAATGGAGTGGTCTTGATAATTCACTCCAACAGAGCAGCACAGCTGATGCGCAGCCCAGGCGACAGGACTGCTCACAAGAAACACAGTGTTATGATGTATTTTGATTGTGATTTGACACAACACTACATAGCGTTAGACATAGCATTAGATACAATGCTTTGCAAAATGAGATTATGTGAATCATGTGTCGTGCAGTATCAGATACGATCTGAGTTGCAATGTGCACATTTAAAAATATAAAAATGAAAGCCTTGCTAGCCGATGTTTATCTGTTATTCTTTGTAACCTCCGCGAGGACGGAGACCAAACTTGAGACAAAGACGGAGGCAAAGGCTGAAGTCAAAAAGAATGAAAGCTCTGATGAGAATGATGAGGACGCCGATGATGATAAAGTCGCTGCGGAGGAGGCAGACATTCGGGATGTCAAGTACAGACTGGAGCCCCTTGCCAGCAAAACATGACTAGTTGCAGCAATATGCAGCAATCAAATCAGAAATCAGGTGAGGCATGACTGACAGTGGACCATGGAGAAATACCAGGACAATATTGCTGGGTCTACCATCTGTCTGTCCAAGGAAAGAACTTACCCAAAAGGATCGCAATTTGCAGGTGAGGGACATCACATGGATTTTCAATCCTGCAACTTGATTATATTATTTTGTTCAATCTTTGAATTGAATATCTTTGACATACTTTGACATGATGTTGGGGGTTGACTGATTCACGCACGCCATCCCAAGCCCGTTGCTCCTGAGGCATCGGTCTTTGGAAAGCGCGATGGTTACATCTCTGGCCTGGCAGTGATGTCAAAGGAGATTCCGAAATCAAGCGCTTTTCGCAACACCAAGGGATGGAAAACTGGCACAATCCTGGAGGTGGACATGCTGGCTCGGAACAACATGTTCAAGCCCGAGGCTTTGGGATTTTGGAGCATTTGCAGACCATCAATTTTGTTCCCCACTTTCCCCAAAGCCTACAATTTGAACAACCCAGTAAGGGGATGAAGTACCCATTCAGAGACTTGCAGGTGACATCGTCTGTCCCTCATCTTGGAAGAGCCTTTACAGATGTACAAGAGTTGAAGCAGGCTTGACTAGGGTTTCTCCCATGTTTCCAACAGCAACCGTCCACTTTAGTAAGAATCAACTTTGATTTGTTATATGTGGATATGAACAGATTTCATGAACGCCCTGGAGGTCTGTGGTGGCACCAGCATCATCCACAAGTCCCTCCAAGCCTTCTTGCCCCAATCTGTGGCGACCACGGTGGTCATCGACATGCACGGCTACGATGGATTTCCTGCACTTGCTGCGTTGGAGGCAAGCTGGGAAACATTTGTGAACCATGAATCATATTGTGGATGACTCTGGTTTAGAATTTTGACTGTGAATGAGATTGAAAATGAACAATTATGATTCTTGCAAGTTCCCGTAAACTTGTGAGGCATGTGCTGAGGGAAATCGCGTCTTGTGTGGCACGGTATGCTTGGACTTCTCCCAGGAGGTTATCCAGAGGCGCATCGCCAACAAGGTCTTCAACGAATGCCGAGCAGGGGTACTTAGCGTCCAAGGGTTCCCGCAGTTTGACACCTTGATCAAGGCGCTGAAGGAGGGGAATGTCTCGCGTGAAGGGCGATCTTTCAATGTGTGCGTGCAGCAGGGAGAGAAGTTGGTTGTTCTGCAGAGCTTTGCATCAAAGTTCACAGACGCGGATGTTACAAAAGATGACGCGATGAAGCTTATCACTGAGCACAATGAGAAGTTCAATTCTGGCGGTGATTTTTGGCAACAGGAACACAGGTCGATCGGTTTGGTAAAACATGCAAATGGTCAAATGGAGTCAGTTGTTTTTCGAATGGTTCCCCTCTGTGTCAATATTCATATCACTTAACCATCAAATTATTTCATGCTGTCATGCCTTTTCAGTCCTGACAGGCCGGCTGAGGAATCCAGCTCGGAGCATCCTGCAAAGCGATTGAAGGTGGAGCCGACCGACATGGTGTCTGAGGCTGACATCACAAGCCTGAAGAAACCGAATCTTGATTTAACTAACACCGAATTAACTGGGATTGTTTCTTCCTTGTAGATGCAACTGCATTGGCTACATGCTGGGCATCGCTGGGTATATCATGGTATATCATCAGAATGTATCAGAGTATATCGTGTTGTATATCATGCTATATCAGACTCATGCAGACTCTATCAGAATATATGCTAGGCACAAATTCTCCATCAACAACTCTGTGGAGATGATCTCAAACGGAGAAGGTGATTGCCTTTTCTTGGCGGCCAAAGCAAAGAACCAGTTTCTGGCGTTGCGGGAGTTGTTGCTTGGCATTGCTCGGTCTAAGTTAATAATAGTTAATATACAGTATAGGTTTCATATGGTTTCAGTGTGTGACATTACATGGCAGTTTATCATTTGGGGGCTCCTGGGGTTTGACTGCTTTGAAACTGAGATTTTCTTTTGGATCTGGAGAGTGGAGGGATGGACCAGCGCCTCAACTCAAATTTGTGTTGGGATGTTTTGGGAAAATATCTTGAACTTTGCCATCTTGCCAACGGCCACCATGGCCAACCACGCGTTATCCTTTGTCATCCTTTCTTCATGTAATTCTTGGTGAAAATGTTCCTGTTAGAATTTGTAAACATTGTCAACTAAGGAAGCACTGGAATGTATGGGCGATGCCAGTGGCCGTTGGTTCCGGTTCCAATGTACCAAAGAAACAGTTCTTTGTTTGGAGAAGACCGGCCTTCCTGAACATCTCAAGCAGCTTCCATCCTTGGAAACGCCTATGTATCTTCAAGCCCTGCTCATGGATCTCGAGGATTCCGGAGAGGCCATGCTAAGTAAAATTTCTTGGGATCTGAATTCAAAGTTGGTACTTACTAAAGAAACGGTCGGATTCTTACCTACGTTACCTAGATGTCTTGTTTGTGAGTGCTTTTCAACCAATAAAGTTTCCAGTGCCCCGCAGGTGAAAGTCAAGCTGTCCCACCACTCAGTCACGGATGGCAACATCTCCTCGGAGAAACCGTTGATCTTTCTGATGGATCCTGCAAAAGACGATGAGGCGGGTGAAAGCGGCAAGAAGAAACGAAAGAAGAGCAAGAAAGCACACGATGGCCCTTCTGCAAAAAATTTTGGTGCCAAGCTGAGCATGGACAAGATCAAGGCTTCCCAAAAAATCATTATTGGCTGGAGGGTGCGGCTTCTTGGAAAAATTAAACACCATGATGCACCAAGTCAAATTTCAAATTTCAAAATCCGTTCCAAGAACCAACACAATCTTCTCGATAATGAACAGGTATGTATGAACAACCATCACCGTTTTTCCATCTATTTCCATCTAAGGCTGGAAGGAACCGGAGAGGGAGGCAAGCTCATCACTCCTATCAGGCCTATTGCGTGCTTGGCTGGCCAGTTAGAGGTTGAGGATGGAATCATCCGCATTTTCTGAAAGTATCTCCAATGTGCCATGCCCTGGTTTTGGAAAGAGATAACAGCTGAGGTCCTTGTGTTTATAGGATTGAACTGCAAACAAAACACAAATTTCCGATTGAAAATTCACATATTAAGGATATTGAAATCCAGCAGAGCATGTCTGATGATGCTTTGTGATGCTTTCAGCAGGGTAAGGATGGAGACAATCACGGAGTGAAGCATTCCGGTGACAAAAAATATGGAAATCAGTGGGTGGTGCTGCAAACATATTCAAACAATTTCAAACATGTGAGACTTTTTAATTGCGCCCGGGAGATCTTAATAAATAACCTTTGCAAATCTTTGCAGCATCTGGCCACCGTTTCCCAATCTTTGGACAGCAATGTCCTCCAGCAGCATGTTATCATGCTCCAGACTCCAGATCCTGGCAGCGCTGTTGAAAAAAATATGTGCATGCCAAATTGAGCTCATATCAATCAGTATGGACATGCAGGGGTAACATGGGGCAACTCTAGTCAAACATTGACAAACAAATTTGGCAAACCCCAGTTACATGGCGTTAGTGCATGCGACTCTTTGCTCACGATCCCTATCTGTTGTTGTGATGTTTGGCTCAGGGGTGTGGCTACTAAGCTGTTCTGGCATTCAATTGCCAGGATGAGCAGCTCTAGAAAGCCAAAATCAACACAGGACCGTCTCTCCAGCGATGATGAGAGCGTGCAAGTTCTTTCTCCAGATCGTAGCTTCAGACCCCCTGCTACTTGGCTTATTTCTTAGTTCATCTTGATTCCGCACTCGCGTTGCATTCAACATGCTGTGAGATGTTGTGAGATTATCACAAGATCCTTCAAGATTATCATTATCTATCACCCCATATTATAACTATTATATACCCCTCTTTGTTTGCTGAGGCTTTTGATCTGAATGCCTTGCTACGGGAGAGTGGCCGCCCTGCTAGTGCATCCACTGCCAGTGCCCCGAAAGCTGCTCCTCCTGTGCCAGCACATAGACCATCGCGGTCAATGCCAAGCTTCTTGCCTGCAGGGTTGGATGCACAGTTTGAGATGCATTGTGTAACGGAGTGTAACGTCATGATCCCTGACCCAGGTTCCATGGGGAGTGAGATTCCTGCCAGCAGTTCCGATGCGCTGCCACCCAGAGTGGCTTCGTCCGAGGAATCAAGCCCGCAAGGTGATGGGAAACAGGATAAGAAAGCAGGAAAATCGAAAAAACAAGATCAACCAGTTGCAAAGAATGAAAAATGAAAAAACCAGCCAAAAAGAAAAAAAACAAGACGATGAAGATGACGATGATGATGAGCCTGGAGAAGATCTGGCACCCTTGATCCGGAAAGATCCCAAACATGATGATGATGATTCAGAACATGATGATGGAGCTGATGATTTGTCCGGACTGGAGGATCTTCTGGACTTGAAAGGTGGCAAGAAGGGGATCAAAAAACCAGCTTCCTCCAACAAGACGACTAAGAAGAAGCCATCAAGCCGAAAAAGATCATTGCATGGTGATGCTGATGAGAAGGAATCATGGTTTGCATATGTTGTATCTTGCCAATGCAATGTTTTCTATTTTCTACAAGGGTCGGTCAATTCACCATATTTGTTTGCAGGAGCTACCCTTCCAGCACATGATCGAGGAGGCTGAGCAGGATGTCGTATTCGAAATGGGAAGCTATGAAGACTTTCACATGTCCAAGTCGCCACTTCGACCAGGCTGCTATGTTGACCTCCCGTCACCTCTGCCTTACAGCCCTAGCCCCATCAAACCAGGGTGCTATGTTGACCTCCCAGCCGACCCTTTCAACAATACCCTGGAGTCTGGGAATGGTGATGATGAAATGTCTAATAATGAGATGGAGCCGAAGAAGGAGGGGTCCGCCACGCCGCCCAGCCCTCCTCCCATTAGCCCTGCCTTTCCTCATCCTGATGTCTCGAGCTCATCATCGGAGGAGCCTGCAGAAGCCAAAACAAGGAGCCTACAGAAGACAAAACAAATTCACAAAAGTCAATTTCACCAAGATCGTCATCGGATTCTGTGATATGTAGTCTGCATGTGCTCCTACAATCTCCTACACATGCTTCTGAAAATGATTCACGTGTTTGCAGGAGCCCTGGGGAATATCGAGCTGATGATTGCCAACCACAGCAAGAATGCCAGAAGATGTATCTTAATTGCAATCGATTGCAGTGAACATATGAATCCCATCTTAAATCTCACTACTGATATTCTGAAGATTGCTGAAGTGTATTGATGCTATCTTTCCTAAATATGTTTTTCACTTCGCATAGGTATGCAAAGCATTTCAGCTTTAACAATAGGATACAATAGGTTTACATGGTATCAAAAGCTTAGGCCAGAAGACAATGATGACCATGGTGCTTGCGAAGACACCTTGATGGACGAGGATACCGATCATATTTCATTGTCTGATGTTACAAACCGTGAACTATACCCAGACAATCAGCTGGGACTTGAATCATCTCCTGAGGCAACAGCAACTTGGTCGCCTTGATTAGCATTGGAATCTACATACATCTGAAATCACCAGTTGTAAACTAGAAACCTCACAACCTAGGTGCCACCACTTCGTCGGCTTGATCGACTTCCCGACTTGGCCTTCGTCGAAGATGATGCTCGAACAGAATCTTCAGGCTTGCAGGAGGCATGGAACCGACATCAGAACGGATAATGACAAGTTGTTTCAACATGTTTCAACTGTTTATCTTTTCATGTTCAGTTAAACCGCATGTTGATTAAAATGACATTGTTTTGCCCTGTCAGTTGATTGACAATCTCAGCGGTGATGAGAACACCCGCGATCGATGGACTGCAAGTGAACCCGAAGAAGATCCATCTCCCAAAAACAAAGACAAGGATTGCTAAACGTTGCTAAAACACTCATGTGTGAGTTATATATTGGTTAGGTTCCAGAGTGTATTTTTTGCTCAAACAAAATGTTAATCTTTTTTATTCATCACTGATCATGCGATGTTCCGTCGCATTGCATCAATAATACATAATTTGCAATCCCATCTTATAAACAGCCACCTGTTTCTGTGCTTCTTGCAGCCCCCACATGTTGCCAGCTTGAGAGGATGAGCTATTGATGAACGACGCGGCGAGTGGCCCACCAGGTCAAAGTCATGGAGATGATGGAGCTCATGGATATGGAGATCATGCAGATGGAGATCATGCAGATGGAGATCATGGAGATGAAAGCTCTACAGATCATGGAGATCGTGCGACAAAAAAGCGCCCTGCAAGGCGTGCAAGGGCTCCAAGAGCTGGACGGGCGAAATCAGCACCAAAGCGAGTGCAAAGCGTGGTGCCAAAAAACCGCGGGGAGCAGGAAAAGCAAAGGCAGCACCAAAGCAAAAGGCAAAGGCAGCACCGAAAGCAAAGGCAGCACCGAAAAGCACCGCAGATACGAAGAAGCGTCCAAGGCCAAAGGCAAAGAACAGCGAGAAGAATAAGGCGGAGTCCTTTAGAAGCGACGCGTTTTGGAAGAAGATGCATAGCGCATCTTGAATGCAAATAAATGCAGAATCAAGACATTTAATTTGCTGTCACATACTGACATACACACTGCCAACTTGTGTTGGTTGCTTCCATTTCCATCCCATTTCTGCTTTGTATTGAATCCAAGGTTTACAGCGGTGCACACAAAAATGCGCGGACACGGGGCAAAAACTTGGAGGAAGCACAGGCAGAAGCACTGGCTGCACGTGCAAAGTTCCTTTGAGCAATTTAACACAAAATAATTGTTGATTCATGTTGCGACACAACGATTTGTGAGCGTGTTTGCACTGATCATTTTGACATTTTGAACCCCTATATCATTTGCATTTGAGGTGGATCCGAGACAATGGCCACCAAGATCATCCACTTGCAAAAAAGTGGGTGCAATAACGCGCAGAGCAGCTTCGAACGGGGAAAATAAGCTGTCTGGGCGCATTTGCTGCGGAAGCATGTGGAAACTATCGCCAGTAGACCCACAGTGCATAAACCCCTTTGACTTTTCAGATCTCCATGCTTGTTCTTTGTTTTATCCATCTCCATGATTCTCCATCCCCATGATTCTCCATTTCCATGATTCTCCATCTCCATGATTCTCCATTTTCATGATTCTCCATCTCCATGATTCTCCATCTCCATGATTCTCCATTTCCATGATTCTCCATCTCCATGATTCTCCATTTTCATGATTCTCCA
>Ga0126342_10008260_pt1 | contig 18644 bp, 10 predicted proteins | sample Cyp1metagenome_FD_92528 | JGI IMG/M metagenome (GOLD analysis project Ga0126342, IMG submission 92528) | Coral microbial communities from Lord Howe Island, Old Settlement Bay, Australia - Cyphastrea 1 metagenome | ecosystem: Host-associated > Invertebrates > Cnidaria > Coral ...
CATATGTTCTAAGTCACTTAGAACATACGTCCCCTATTCGCCGAAAATGTTCTAAGTAGAGGGCGCGTACCCACCGAAAAATTTCCAAAACGATGTTCTAAGTAGTTGTCCGGCGCTATATATGGTTAGTAGTGGGGGTATCTGGCTAGCATATCATGGTATCTCCCACTCATCTCGAATACAATCTACCTTAGTTCATATGATTATACCGGCTTGCAAAATGGCAAGCACATCCAAGTAGACACATGACACGGGTATGGCGACCCAATAGTTTGGGGGCACCCTCTAGGTGCGGCAACATTATGAATACCTGAAAGCCATCCACTTGTGCCCCCATAAAAACTAAGGTGATTGACAAAGCAAGTGAAAGTACCCTCTGGTAAACTCTCCCATAACTATGGAAAATCACCATGCTATTAATGGGTAAATCAACTATTTCTATGGCCGTTTTCAATAGCAAACTGTCAGTTTTTGTTCAAAGGGTACCCACAATGATAGTTTAGAAATGTTTAGATCATAATAGCAACAAACATGATTCATAATGATGATACAATGGTACTAGTTTTTTTGGGTTAATGCCATTTTCAATAGCTTTTTCTATCTTTACCATGTCGGGTATGTCATCCGCCCCATGATCAATCCACTGGAATTGAGCGGCTCATCAATCCACCCTCCGGTAAATTAACATGACGACCCTGCCAAGAGTCGGGGTTGGAAGACTAGTAAAACCCATGGTAAAACCACTATAAATTGGTCATTTTCAGGGTCGAACTGTTAATTTACCAGAGGGTAACATGCGTTAACTGAGTGAACAGAGCCAAATAGTGTTTTAGTAAAACCTGGAAGTTTAAACACCTCTGGAGCCATGAAGCCCGTCCTGACAAAGCCATGGAAGTGTCATCCACGCCGCGGGTGTCACCCAACATTCAACTGTGATCAACGGCTACAGAGTGCATTCGTGAGGGGCTTCTTCATTACATTTTAACAGTATCCAGGAAATCACAGAAAAATGACAGGTTATTATGCATATATATAATATATATATAATATTATATCATTATATATATATTATAATATATATATATATATATACACATATATATATATGCGTATGTATGCGAGGGTCTATAGATGTTTAAGCATCGTTGACCATCAACTCTCCCATAAAGTGGCTTCACCACATCAGCAACCACCCTGAATGTCCGTTCGTACCCTCTGGTAAACACACATCTCCAACCGGGCAATGGTAAACATCCTTAAAATGTCTTTATATACAGTATTTGAAGTTGCTTGTTCTAATTCAACATTATCTGGTTCGTGGTTTCCACCCCTCTGAAAAATATGAGTTCGTCAGTTGGGATTATGACATTCCCAACTGAATGGAAAAATCATCCAAATGTTCCAAACCACCAACCAGTTATGATTTTCCATTGCCAGTATTGTTTACTTTACCGGGGACTCTGTCACCGGCCCTGCGGCTATTTCTCTGAGAAATTCATGTAGCTGCGAAGCCGCTAGTAGCGCTGGCAATTTCAGCAACGCTTAACCGGGTCGGCTACAAGAGGATGATGGATCACATGCCACAACGTGTTTTTGTGACACGCGCCCAAGGTGCAAGTAGGATCAAGTAGGCTGTCATTGGAATTTCCTTACTTGGATACAGTAAGCTTCAAATCGTTCAATCAAACTTGTGCTAACGTGCTATGCCGCGTTCTCTGAGAATCTCAAAATCCAATCGCTTCAAATACTTTGCACCTTGGAAGATATCCATGCATTTGACCATATACATGATGTGTGAACAAGCACTGTGAACGACAATTTACCTTAGAGTTTGGCTTATAGTTGTCATCATATAGATCAGATTGTGTAGACATACTTTAGCGTAATGGGTCAAGCCTGCGCTTTCGCTTCTCCTATCTGCATTGTTGAGCTCTTAAAAACCATTGGCAGCGGTCCAAATGCTGTGTACCCTTGGGCCAAAATGTAGAAGTGCGTGATACTACTATATATATATGTACATACAATATATTACAATATATGTAATTATATCTGTATATATATATAATATATACATATATATTCGTTACATGATAGTTTTCACTCTTGCATATATTAAAATAGCAGGAACAATAAAGGGATCAAGGGGTCACTTTTTTCCGACGTCACGGATTCATGATGATTCATGTAGCTAGTATTGATCTTCAATCCATATTGATTCCGCATGTCTGCTGGCTTTAATACTACTATTCTTGGATAGGTTTCCCATTTGTCATAGTTATCAATATTGCCCTCACAGGAAATAGAAGAGCCGCTTGGTGTATGATTTCTTATCATCTAGTGGTTGTTGAATTGAAAGAACCGTCTACTAATCGGCCAACCAGTGGGAAAAGGACATCTAATCCCTTCCTAATATTAAACACCTCACAGAAACCATGATTTAGTAGGGGATTTACAGATATTTACACATATTTTGCACCATTTAGGGAGTGTTAAATAATAGGGAGATGGGATTATCATAGCTATCCCCATTTGATGAAATCGCCTCACCTCTGCTATCCTATGCTCATCGCACGCTCACAATCCGCGGCGTCCGCGAGGTCCGCGCGGGTGTCGTGCTCGGCGGCATCGTGGGCCTAAGATGAAAAATGGGCGCCAGGTGGCTTAGTGTCATGTTTGAAATAATGTATAGCCCATTTTAGTTCAATGGTTTTATGATTGTTTTATGATGGCTTTATGTATAATTTTGAAAACAAACATTATTTCAGAATGATACTTTGAAATGATCAAAACATGACAGAAACAATGATCAACAATTGATTTTTAGGGCCAGTCTCTGGCTCAGTATGATTCTCATATAAGCTTTAACCTTTAAAAATGGACTACATTTATAGTCTTAACCAATACCATGAGTTTACCACATTTTCATGAATATAAAAACATGTTTAAATGGGTGAAGCCCCAAAGATTCAACACCATCTCTTCGGACGCTCCTGGATCGTACGAAAAAACCCTCGGGGATTTGATCGTTGAACGAACCATTTAAAAAAAAAAAACAAAAAAAGAGAAAATTGACCAGCAAACACGGTCATGAATCCAAGAAAAAATGATTTTTTTGACCTAATGAACCAGCAATGATTTGATTCATGCTGGATGAAACATATGATTGCTGGATTAATTCCAACAAACAAAAAACTTGCTTAGATTATCTGTTCATCATTGACTCAGGGCACTTCCCCTTGCCCAAAAAAAATGGCTGACTCTATGACTACCTTATATAATCCGTTTCACTACAAAATATTGTCTGGTCATTTAGCATAGCCATGGAAGAATGATAGATAAATCATCGGGCCATTGTCCATAGCTATGTAACAAATTACCAGAAGCATGTTATTGGTGGAAACATTTACAATAACAGGTCTTCACAAGAAATTCGTCCAGATTGGTGGATTCAGCCCGAAACTTGCGCTTCTCATTGGGGATCATCATATCATTAAACTATATATACATATATATATACACAATATTGTATACATACGGTTGACCAAAATTTGAAACCAACAACACGACATTGATGTATCGTATCCACATATGTGTATATTATGTATAATTATGTATTATATATATATCACCATATTTGTGTTTTATTTTTCACATATATATATACATAGTATACGTCAAATATTAATTTCTCCATATAAATCACACATAATCACACTGTCCATCCCATTACATTAAATTATGTGTGTATATATAATATATAATAAAACATGTATTTTGCTCACAAGTGATGTAGTCATCTGGGTCGTCCCTGACACCCTCCACCGAGTTCCCAACAAGCGTACAGCCTCCTGCGACCTGACAGCGTCAGCACGAAAAAATGCGCCATGAATGTGCGACATAATGCAGCTACATGAAATGGTAATGCACCATGCGTATCCAAAGAACCGTTGGGCAAAGAAACAAGAATAATTTTGAAAGCGATCACATGTGGGCATGTCAATCCGACTGTAGGTATAATTGATTGAATCAATTCCAATGAGACCATCCACTTTACCTCAATTCGAAAAGGATGGTCCAAGCACTGCTGATCGATCATTGCCCAAACTCATCGAACATGAAACTTACAAATAATAATAAAATGCAGCTACGTGGATGTTTGTCTCATGGTCAGATCTTACTGGCCACATCTCCAAAAGGTCCTGCTGATGTCATCCCCTACTCCCCTACTAAAGTGATAGCTCAAGCCCCTTAGCAAAACAAAACATTCATTGGGATTCAACCAAACCCCGCAAGGGGAGCCAATAACAAGGGCTTGTGAACTTACTAAGGGATTAGAAATGGGTTACTGTATCCCCCCCCCCCGGGGATTTCAATTGAAATGATAGTGAACAGCCGAATACTGTATACTATGGTGGGGAATGATGGTAAAACCATATCATTGTCAGAACATGATGGTGAACCATGGTGAACCATGGTTCTTAGGGGTACTGTATGCCGTTTCAAACAAAACCACATGGATAGTTGGGTGAATGAAGCCAACTATCGTGTTGGTTTCAAACAGCTTTCCACTACCCAGAACCTAGTGCATAAGGGTGAATCTGAAACAATTTCCAGAGAGACAAATTCTATCCAGTTCAAGTCAGTCAAACTCCAAAAGGCAACTATATCACCCATACGCTTCATAACATGGGTACAGTACATGCCGGCGCATATCCCATAGACCATGTCGGTAAGTGGGGTGTTTCTGGTTGGTGGTTGGGATACCCATCCCAAAAACATGACATCCAACTTGGATCAGCATCCCATTTCTATGGCCGAAATCCACATGACTCTACCTGAATCTATGCTCAATCTCAAATTTCGTCCACCAAAAAGTGTCATCTTTTGCTGGTGATGGTTATTTTCTGGTTGGTGGTGCAATAACCATCTTGAAAAATATGAGTTCGTCAATGGGAAGGATGACATCCCTTTTCTATGAAATGGAAAATAAAACATGTTCCAAACCACCAACCAGTTTTTCATGAAGAGCAAAATTAATTAAAGGATTAGTTTCTACCCATCCAGTCCAGTCGGGATAAACCCATCCCCATCCAGCTGACGGCTGCGTCGGCTGCGTCTTTGGCCGCCCAGAGCATTGCACCTGTGCGATGTTTTCAGTTCCAGGGGCGGTAACGATAATGTCCTTTTGGTAAAAATAGATGGGCCGGTTTGGTATACCATCGATCATCATTTACCTATTGTTAAAGGGGTTTCTTCAAACCCTTCTATTAATCAACCAACCAATGGGAAAAGGACATCTATGGGTGGTAAGATCGTTTCGACCCGTTGTCATGGAGATGCTACCCTCGGGTGTCATCAAACATAGCTATGACATTGCGACATTGGGAATCAACAACTGAATCGAAGCAAAAAGGCAACAAAGCAACAAACGAACGAACGAACAAACAACGAACGAACAAACAAACAAACGAACAAACAAACAGACATACAGACAGACAAACAGACAGACAGGCAAGCAAACAAACAAACAAACCAGTGGGAACATCAGAAGGGGTCATAGTTGATTTGTCTTGATATTGACAACATACGTTTTTCTAATACCTGCCTTGTTTCAATTCATTTCAGCAGCAACATAGATACAACACACCATGGCTAGAATCTCTTGTTTCTTCATTTTCCACCAGGTAGACTGCGGTAGATTTTAGCTTGGCCCACCAAGTAGTCGGTACTCACATTTGAATCATGCCCACAGCCAAATGTTTGCTGGTTTTAACCCTGTAATTGCTGTACCCCCATTGGAGCCATGAAACATACCTCTACGTTATTGCACTGGTTGATTAATATGTATTGTGCAATATTGTACGTTATTGAAGCCAACATAGCCAACATATAAACCCCAACGAACCAGTTCTACACGGTTATTCTCAAGGCCCACTTTGGGTTCACCAATCTCTGATCCCCTCTGTGGCACCTCCACCACTGCATAGTCTGCAAATGTATCGCCACCTCTTTCCTGCGGAAGTTCAAGGGAAGATCAAGCCACTGAGGGAAATCATGGAGCATGTCTTCAGGCAAAAAAAACAGCTTGGACATAGGATGACGGCGACGGTTTGTCTGAAAACAGGGCGTACCCCAAAATCGCATGTTTCGTATGTTTCCTATTCGAATGGCGAATGGCAAACTGTTTTTGGAGCAGCCCAACAAAAATGGAGTCCAAGTCAAATAAGTCAATAAATAACGTTGAGGCCATACCAAACACTCTGAAAGTTGCATCCCAGAAGTCGTGCTCTGTACATCGGTCACCTTTTTCTGCTGGGAAAGAAACACGCAATTTGACAGGAACAAGAGCCATCTCCGTCTTCCAGGAAACGTCATATCAACATCGTTTAACCAAATATGGCAAAGGCCACATCAATTTTTGACGGGAGTACAAAATTGGAAGCACTCAGGATCTTCCGTTGCGAGATTAGATTATATACCAAATGGTAGACAGCATATCAACTGACCAAAACAAAATTCATTCCTGATCTAAAACCAATCCAGTTGACGATTGACGACTCCAGCTTGGATGCTATTCCCATTTGGTCTCTAGACATCACCGTTTTGGTCGGTTGCAAATCCTATTCCCATCCCAATTGAATAATTAGGAATGTCAAATAATATTCATGGCAACCAAATTATAAACCTATATTTCATAAGATGATTATATATATATATATATTTCATAAGATGATTAAATAATATTACAGTAATATTACGGTATATTATATAATCTACTCGAGATTTCCTTAGATTCTTTTACAAAAGCACCAATTCCCTGGTCTGAAGATGGTAAAGCGCCCTGAAACCCACACTGTAACCATCATTGTTTGTCATCGATTTCCCCATTCAACCATTTCCGTAACTTGGGGTGCCATCCCTATGTTCAGACATGACATACCAAAGATTCATTTTCTTGGTTTTATATCCCCTTAAATCTGATGTTCCCGGAAAATGGCTAGCCTATCAAGATACATGACCCTTATTCCAATACAAAAGTCGAAGATCAATCCCATCAGATAATCCCTTCCCCGTAATATTAAACACCACCATTCTATAAACAACATATCCCAAACATGTGGTTTCATCCGCTATAAAAAACGACGAGTTCTGGGGGTGTTTGATATGAATGGGGGATAATGGGGGATGGGATTAATTTAACACCATGGTTTGAAACTGGTTGGAAGCCAATTTCAGAGTTGCATGCTAATCCTAGAGATATCAAATAATTTTGCAATATCGATAAGTTTGCACTATCTCAAATCAGTTATCAAATAGTAATCCATGGTAATCCAAGAGATAAATAAACATAAATACACCATGAATATTATAATAAATCCTCAAATATTGGGACTCCTTAAATGGGCGTGTCTGAAAATAGTGTACCCCTAAACCCCAATGGTTAATGATCATTATGCCTATTAAATGGCTATAATTGGGGGTATACCTCATTTTCAGACAAACCCATATGGGAACATCATCTACAAGTAGGGTTTTGCTACTGAAATCCCCTTGAAGATGGGCATTATCATGGCCACCTTCACCCAGATCCGCCCTTGTCCTACTGAAGGCGAGGTTGGATCAACAATGCTACTCTGCGTGACAAAGGTATACCCCATTTTCAGACAAACCCAAATAAACTCTTAATCTCAATATTTGAGGACCCAACCTCAGAGGTGTCACTGGGTGCTCCATGCGCGCTCCTTGGAAGCCAGGAAGCCAGCGCTATGTCCCCCGTTTGGCTTTGATTAGACGAACCAAGGGAACATGGTGAATTGTATAGCTAATCCAAAAGTGCTATTCATAGTTAATTCAAAAAATGGGAAACGGAAACAGGTGAATTAAGCATCAACTAATTATGTATATGGAAACAAGCAATCCAACCGACCAAAGTGGTGCCACAGTCGCTTATCTAAGTTGGTTGAAAAAAGTAGGATCAGTGTCTGGGTTCATGGCGGAATTATAAATAGATGTAGATAATAATGATGATGATGGTGATGATGATGATGATGATGGTGATGGTGATGATGATGATGATGATGATGGTGGTGGTGGTGGTGGTGGTGGTGGTTAGGGTGATGGTGGTTAGGGTGATGGTGATGGTGATGATGGCGATGACGATGACGATGACGATGACGATGACGATGATGATGATGATGATGATGATGATGATGGTGATGGTGATGGTGACGATGACAATGATGATCATGATGATGATGATGATGATGGTGATGGTGATGGTGATGGTGATGGTGATGATGTGGTGTGTTCCGGCCAACACATTCTAAGACTGCATGGGTTGGCGTCAACTTGGCAGGCAGTTTCCATTCTATATTTTTGGAGGTTCCTATATATCTACAAGTATCATGAGATTGTCCTAACAAGCTGTGTAATTCCCGCAAACGTTTTTCAAACTAACCCCAAAGATAGATTTAAAAATTGGGTACCCTCCGGTAATCAAACGTGCAATTGAGACTCCTCCATTTATAGATGAAGTTCCTATTAAAGCCTCGATCTATAAAGAATTTTCCATTGCCACGTGTGATTAATGGAAGGTATCCATCATTTCAATAGATGTACAACTTCACTCTGTTGGCATTGCTGAGAGCATGCATCAGCATTGGACAGGTCAAGAACTCAACTGCAGCAACAAACGAACACATACAAACATTGTTCACTGCATATTGGTTCAAGTGGAAATCTACAGGAGACGATGAACATTACCATGAAATGGTGGCAGTTTCCTGCAAGATTTCCATGAATCAATTCTGGGAATCATACATCCCTATGGATCCAGCCGTGACTTTCGAGGATTCAGATTGTGATATGATTTGTGTGCTTAAGTTGTCAGGAAGGACATGGATCTTTTCCAGGCATTGATATATTACCAACCACCCCAAAAAATAGAAACGTGTTTCCAGGATGCAGATTGATGATATTTACATATATTTATCTCATATGTCCTGCTCCATCTATTTTTTGTTCGGCGTGGGGGTGGGTATATAATTATGTAATGATCTCCAAGATAGAAGAGTCTGCACCAACAGTACTGTCGCGATGCTTTGGATCTTTCCATCATCGTCACTTTTGCCTAGCAAATAACAATTTGGAAGGGTATATCACTACATTCTCAGACACATCCAAATCATATATATATATATATCTTTAAGCAAAAGCCCACCACAAAACCTGATGCTAATATCTTGTTGATGCCAGGTGGTATCACACCAATGCCTGTTGGTCAATTATTTATATCACTATATCCCCATCAACCGGATATATTCCAAAACCGTCCGAGTCCAACACGACCGCGTGGTAAACACAAAACTTCTCTGGGTCTCTGAACAAGATGCCAAGTTCATCACCTGCGGGTGGTACCATGGAAATGTTCAGCCCCCAAAATTGACAGGACATCAAAAACCCTGGCGAAAACACTGACTTGCCATGAAGATGAGATTTTCTACCATGGGATTTAGATATATTTAGATGGTCCCTTTAAGTCTGAAACATACTGATAGGTGATTTCAACCACCCCAAACAATCGTATCACTTCATAGGGATTTCCATCTCAGCTATGGAAGTTAAGACTATTGAAATCCACCAACGATTGCCAACCATTTGCCATGGATATATATATATATATGTAAATGTGGGATATGTCTGGCTAAGTATCGATATGTGACGAAGACACAAACCGCCAACAAGTTGATATTAGTCGCCAAGTCGCCATCTTAATCTGGGGCCCGGTTTAAGGACGATCCAACAGGTCGTTGGGATTGATGGATAAGACATGATAAGAAATTATCCTTTGAACTCCCTTTGAACATATCTATCTTCCACAAGAATAGGAGGGCCCAAGTTGGGCCATCTGGCGTCTTCTTCCAAATGGCAGGACTCGTTTGGAATGATCAGCCCAGTTATCTTTGTCTATCTATTTTCATGGGAAAGAAACATAGCTTTTGGGCTATCCTCTGGTAAACGAGCATAGCTATTGAAAATCACCATGTTTTAAAACGGTAAACCATGGTAAATTCACGAAAATGGACCATGTCTTCCAGTTCTCAAACTCTTTAATTACCAGTAACCCATCCCATGTCCGTAAATCATTTTGAGCCGCCTTAACCGCATCCCAGCAGCAAGTTAGTTGAAAACGGTTTCCCTACTGATGGGTTAGTCCATAAACCAAAAATATGTTTTTGCTGGTACAAGTTCCAACAAATTAACCAATTAACCAGGGAATAAGTTTCAGTTCAGTTTAATATCATGTTCTATCTTCATGTTTCATCATGTTTCATGGTTCAAAGCCATATAAATCTCATTAAATCTCTATGTCATAACCCAACAACCAGCGCATAACTTTCATGGCTCAGTTCAACATCCCATCGCCTCCAACCATCAGGTTTCCTGGTCCACGGAGCAGTGATCGATTCGCCGTCAGCCTGGGTGCACCACGAAACGACGTCCAAAAATCAAGGCTTCGTAGATCTGGGTTCTGCGGTGAGTTATGAAAGTTAATGTGTGTGTGTGTTTGTGTATAATTCTATCTGACTAACCACAATCGTATACATATACATATATATATATATATATAATTATATATATATATATATACATATCCGCCATGAATCCTACTTCGCCCCAGTTAGAAGACGTTGGAAGTTGGTTTCTAGCCCCCATTGACTGTGGTAAATCCCAAAGAAACCCTAGTTGAAGTTAGAAACCAACTTAGTTATCGTTTTTTTGGGCCCGAACTTGGATGAAGTACAAAGATCTGCAAAGCATCATTACGTAGGGCAACATCATCTAAATGGCAACATCATCATCCAAGAGATTTGCTCAGGAAAACATCCGTAAACAATCGTAAACACGTAGCATATCGTAGCATTTTGTAGCATTCATACATATATATATATATATTATATTATATATAGTCCCAAATAGGGGATTCACCAAAAATCTCCAAGATCCCCATCGAAACATCGGAGTAAGCAAATCTATGATCAAGGCTTGACAGAAGTTCCATTGTATCAAAATCTGTGAGGATGTATGAGGGTACATTGGGACATCGCTAGATCTAGGGATCTACAACCCATATGGGAATATCTACAACCCAGGATCTACAGTAGGGATCTACAACCCAACAACATGGGAATATCTTCGGAAACGTTCGAGCCTGCAAGAGTCTGGTGCTTGAAAAAACCACTTGAGGATTTAAAGCACCAAGCTATCCGAAGTGGTGTGACGATCCGAAAAATTTTCCCCCTGCGGGTTGCCACCATCATTCAAGGTGACCCACCAAGTACTGGAATCGGTGGTCAATGGTCAGCTGTAAAGTTGTGGTTGGTGATTCTTGTTGCGCCATATCCACAAACTGTCGAACACGTTTTTTATTGTAAAGGCTCACAGACCTAAGGGGTGCCCCATGGTATCCAAAATTTTGAATGATCTTTATATCCAATTGTCTTAGTTAGATTTCCCCCATCTACAGCCATTGATAGATGCTTGAAAATTGGTTGAGTCCCCATGATACTAAAAGTTACTATCGTTTCCAAACCCATCAAGCTACATATACATATATATATATACACAGAAATATCATATATATATACACATGGTTCATACAGGCACAATCTGCGAGAAAGGACCCATAAACCTATCAAACTATATATATATATATATAATTCTTAATAGCATATACAGTCACTATAATACTCTAGATTTTCAAGACATTGACAAATATCATCCAACAATACACCACATGTTCTATCATTTTCTCCACTGATGCTCCCGCCTTCCACGTCCCGTCCCAGGGGACCCCGGGGACCCCGGGCAGAAGATGCTCTCGCCGTTCCAGGAGCTCGTGACGTTCCACCACTTGACCACGGTGATCCACAGCTGACGGCCTAGGTCCCAACAAAAAGGGAGGGGAAATGATGTTTGCTATCCAATCATATATATATATAGAATTTATTTATAGAATATCTCACTTCTATATAGAATCTATTTATAGAATATCTCATTTATATATAGATTTTGTCTATTTATAGAATATCTCATTTATCTATTTATCTATTTACAAAATGATGTTTATATATAATGTATAATTTATTTTATCGAATCTAATCTATCTATAGAATGTACATCAATTTACAGTAAGTCATATATGTGGAGTAATCAAACATAAGAACATGAACAATCATAACAATGCAACTAATATATAAGATACACAATAGAATAATATAACATTGTATTCCGAAATTTTACAAAGATGTACTTGTTCCAACTTTGCAATCATTTGCATACAAATAACCATGTTGTTAAGTCTTTGTTTTTGACTGGAACACTAATTGTACAAATATTATGTGTATATATATATATTTATAGTAAAAAATTAAATAATAATAAACATAATAGTAATAGTAATCATAATCATAATAGTAACAATGATAATCATATAAATTAAAATTATATAAAACTAACACATGTACCTCCTGCCACCTGAAAATTTCCTTATGATACCTATAGATCAGCTAGGCTGGGACTGTTTCAACAAGGGGTGGATTCAACACTGACACATATCCCAAATGGGGGTTGAATTATGTAGAATTAATGGAACAACACATGGTGTTCACTGATGAACAATGTGAAAATTTATGATAATTAATGTTCATCTAGATGTGTTCCGTTGTGTTAATTGATAAAGAAAACTAAAAATTAAAGAACCACATGGGATGTGTTCTTGACTTAACACCGTCCCATTTTGGTCCCACCCTGGCCTTTTCCATGTGTTGTTCCATCTTTTCCTGGTGCCCAAAACTTCCAACAACCAGCCCCTGGATTCCGGGCGCATAATGCAAGCAGGCCATCTTGAAAGCTGCCAGCACCAAAGGCGCCTTCCATCAACTTCATGGGCAAAAGTTTCGTTCGGAAATATATGACCAAATGATGGCAAATGTAGATTAACACATAAATGTACATAAATGAACCACCGTTACTCATGTTTGGAATGATGGAAATGAATGGAATTGATGGAACATTGCAATCTTTTCCCATTATATCATAGATCAAAACCTTGGTACCCTGGTGAACTTCAAAATAGCTTCCGAATACATAATATACATAGTCATTCGCCCTGAAAAAATTGTTTTCAATGCTTTAGCCCATCCCGAAATTCGAATTAAACTTGATATATCTTCAAATAAAAAGAACACATATCTGGCTAACCCCTCTGAAAAATATTAGTCAATGGCTCAATGGAAAGGATAATCCCATATATTATGGAACAAAAAATGTTTGAAACCACCAACCAGACAAGACATATATTCATGCAATGTCCAATCAATATCAAATTAGTGCACCAATTCACCCTTCCATAGCGCGCCTGTCCACTGCAAGAAACACAACGATTGTCCACACGCACCACGGGCTTTTGGGCGCCCTGGCCATGAATCGTCCATGGATAATGTGATATCAGTCTTGTTGAAGTTATTTGAACACCATTGACATGTCCTGAAATCAGTTTCATGTTGTCTCTTTTTGAGCTGAACAAATCTTGGGACTCAATTTAAAGGGTAGCTTAAGGTATTGACGAATTCTTTCGAGTTGTGCGATTTCAACGACAGGGAACACTTCAACAAAGTTCTAGTGGTGCCGGTCGAAATGGGAAACCAAATAATGGCCGCGAGTAATTCAACAGTTTGGCCCCCAGGCTGCGAGAATCCCTCAACCAAGAAGCGGAGCTCAGCTCCAGCGGCACCTGCGCGTTCTCTCGCGGTTTGCAGCCCCCTGACCTTGGCAGCAAGTTTTCATGGTCACCATGAAACTAGCCACCCAAAGTTGGTGGAACATCCAAATGGATCCCAATGGTTTCTTCTGAACTCTGGAGCATGATACATCACTGTAATATACTGTAAATATATGTAATTATTAAAGAGACCATATATTCTACTTCACTGCTATATCAGAGAAACTTTCTCTTCCATTCTTTTAAACTCCATTCGGTTTCTGATGTCGCCAATGTCAGGAAGTTGTTGTCATCGTTCCTTGGACAATAGACAACTTTAAGCATCTAACAATTCACCTGCTGCTGGTGGTTTCAACTCATCTGAACATGTTCAACTCGTCATTTTTCGGACCATCTTCCCGAACGGGATGGAACATAGAAACAACATATAGAAACTAAATTCCAAAACAACAACTCAAACTATTATCTATTGGTTCTATCCCCATAGAAAATGACAATCATATATCAACAATCAACAACTCATAACAACTTACATATTGGTTGTATCATGTTATATCTCCATTGTATCTCCATTATATCTCAACATAGCTCTGCTCCAGCTCCCACTGGATCCGAGAGTTCTCGGCGAGGAGGCTAACCTGAGACCCAAACGGCGTCCTCACTCGACCTGCGCAGATTAAAATGAATCAAATTGATGTTGAATATTTTTGATACCCTCTGGTAAACTAACATAGCTATTGAAAATGGCCATAGAAATAGTGGATTTTCCCATTAAAAATGGTGGATCTTTCCATAGCGAACTGTTAGTTTACCAGAGGGTATCCCCGTTCAAAAAAAAATCACAGATCCCATGATTTCCATGGATGTCCAATCTTATGAACCTCTTAGATTCATCGTTGACGACTTGAAAGCCACAGCTCCACAGCACGACAAACATGGAGGGTATGTGCCAAACCAACATGATGTGATTTATAGGTGATTTATGCTAAGTTGGTTGAATTAGTTTTTTTCCTCTGGTTGTTGGTGATAGATATAATCTATCTATAGTTCATGGGGACCAAACAAACACCTTTTTTTTGCTGGGTCGGCCCGCCTGGTAGTAGTAAAAACCATGGTTAAAACATGTTAGTGTCCAGATTTGAGATTCCCTTAAACCAACCCATTGATCTTAGTTGCAACATATTGATAACTCGAACTTCTTCCATTGTCTTGGGGGCTGTTTTTTTTTTGGTTCGACCATGAATCATCGACGAAATTCGTTCGCCGAGGGAGTAGAACTGTACCGTTGGACCCTCTTTTGGCTCGATGATTTTCCCAGCCAAAACCCTCCATGTATCGGGACATCTTTCGGGATATTTTCCATTGCTATGTTTGATGACACCGGAGGGTACAAGTACCCACAAAAGATATCAAAAGATTGGTGTCTTGCTGCTTCACCCACTGCTTTTGTTCCCCAGATTTTTGTTCACTGGACTTAGAAGCTCCACCGACAAACACAACTGAGTATGGGCATGGGTTGCAACTAAGAATCCAACGAAAAAGGTGATTGATTTGAATACTGAACCAACTTCAACAAGTCATTCAACATCTTAAATGGATTTCAAGCGTCTACAATATCCAACAAAGGGACGAGTGTACAACATATGTGTCTTTTCCTAGGTCTTAAATTGAGACCGATGACCTGTTGAAACACTGAACCACCATCAGCTCACGGGATGTTCCGCCCATGCTCACCATGCGGTCCAGGTGACGCCCTGAGTCCCTGACATTCTGGTCTCGGCTGTTGCGGCTGTGTATGGGTGCTTCGGGCCAACGTCAATCTGAGGCGCGGAACTTTGCGCCGGTTTTGTGTCAGGATCGAAAAAAAATCCGAAATAAAAAGACATGAGGCAGTCAAAGATGTCCAAGATACTCTGCATTTTGGACATGTGTGATACATTTCCAATTTACGTTTCAGTCTCCCGGCGACTTTGCCATAAATTTGCAGCCACAAAAACGATCTCAGTGAAGGAATCAAGTGGATCTGCTGGTTGTCTCCTCTACAGTCCCCGGTGATCTAGAGATGGGAATCCCAGAGTTGCCCCAAAGATATCTCCCGTCAGGTGCTAGCAATCATCATGCTACTATGTTGCCACTTAAAATGGTGCTAAACATCATGGAAGAAACTGGAAGAAACTGCAAAGTTTTTTACTGGCTTTGACCCCACCAGGACTTGATAAGAAGTGTAAACTTGTAAACCTGAACAAACCATCATTATATATTTAAACCATATGGAAGTTTCCTAAAATGGTGGTAATTTCCCCTGAATCATTGAATCATCCATTTTTAACATATGTTAACTCCCTAAAGAATCCATTTTAACCATTCCTAAATCATCCATTAACCATCCATGGATGTTCCCTGACATAAACCATCCAGCTATCGGGGTACCCCCAGGATCCAGACTCATCATCCTTCACCTCAGCTGAGCCACGCCATAGTGGCCACTCGACGTCACCGTCCATGTTTACAATGGTTTAATCAACATGTACAATGGTTTTCTTGGAAATCCCTAATATATAATTGCATAAATATCTATAGATATCTATAGCATTCTATAAATCAGAATAAATCATCATGTGGTCTTGATTCAATCATTGTTTGTTGGGTCTGTCTACATCTATATAAGACATACTAACAAATTCTACACTATAACTTACATGTTTTTATTTTGTTTAAAGGTGTCGTAAGTGTCAATTTTTGAGCCATACGCATGCGTTCTTGGTCATTTTTTTCGTATCTACTCCACAGTGCTGTATGCCCCATGTTATTCCCAAATGTGCCACATGCCGCATGTTACATTTGTGCACTTATAAACCTGCCTCGCAAACAACTTTTGGTAATGTTGCACACCAACAATAGTTCACATAGTTCAAATACCTACAAACATCACGCCAACAACCTGTCACTTGGGAACACCTTCCAGGTACACGTTTGAGAAGCAGCGAGTCACGTTATCCCTAAACTCATTGGACAAGGATGGCTTCCTGCATCAACCCCTCCACAAAGCTACACGGTCAAGCCGTCCACCGCGCGATGAATTTGGCCATGGGCCCTTTTTGGCTGCCCGACACCCATCAAGGAAATCCGATCCCTGTCGATGGCATCTTGCTTCTCAAGTGCCTGCGGCAGGAACCAATGGGGGATACATAAGGGGAACCCAAGCAGGTGGGCCACATCCCTGCGAAATATGAAAGCCAAAACAAAAAAAACATCGTCTCAGGATAGCAATAAAAGTGCTGCTACAAAGTTTCTACTCTGGAGGTTGGACTATAATTGGATCGTATTAGATCTGTTCACTTTGGGGCCCCAAATTGGGTGCTTCACTGTTTACCATTGTTGTGTTTGGTGCCATCTTGCGCCCCAATGGCAATGAACATCATTTACATGGTTGGTGGTTTCAACCCCTCTGAAAAATATTAGTCAGTTGGGATTGTTATTTCCAATATTATGGAAAAATAAAAACCATGTTCCAAACCACCAACCAGTTTAATTTATCAACATTTTATCGCCATGTTCAAGCTTTAAACAAGTGCGATGCATCGCGTACTTCGGGATTCCGGACGCACTGCATCAATTCGCTCTCCAAGACGGGCTCTAACCTGTGTGATTTGGATCCATGCAATAAACCAGGATGGCATCCAAGTTCGAAAAAAACAATATATATATATATATACATAATGTAGTACATGTATATGAAATTTCAACGCCCATAAAATGCAATCATCATGCATAAAAACCCTGGTTGAGGAACCCGATCAACGATACATATCTTAACTTTATCCGTGTGCGCCAGTGTCCATGGGATTAGTGGGGGTATGATCATCCATCTCCGAAAGAAAGTCCGAAAATGGATTGCCAATATTGAGTAATCCCTATAAATCCCTATGAAAATCCATATAAATCCCTATAATCCATGCTTTGGCCATGGCACATATGATTCATGCTGACATCTCAGACTCATGCTGAACCTAAACCTTCAGAAATTTCCACACGTTTCCACACGGAAAAAATATAATTGCCATCCCCCGTCCCATTTCAGCAGTTCCGTGCAAATCTGCAAAATGCCCTTGACACATTCCGATAACCTCCAAACTGATTTCTTTGTGAATTTTTGGACAAGAAACAAAGAAACGTATAAACCCTCTGGTAATCAAACATGGCGTGCTGGGAACTCTCATCTTTACATCATGATTTTTCCAGCGAACTAAAGTAGATTTTCTAAAAAAAAACATATGGGGGTTTCCATAAATGGGGGTACCCCTAAATCATTCTAATAGGATTTTCATGAATTTTCCATAACATAAACCATACATTTAGGGGTACCCCCATTTATGGAAACCCCGATATTTCGAGCGGATTTCCAGGTTCCCTCTGACCCAGCTGCGGCACCGCTGCTGCGGCACTTTCCTAGGCACCGGGCACGGAGTAGATGTGTTCGATGCCGCGCAGGACGGCCTACCGAAGATTTCCCACAGGTTTTGGCGCAGAACATGGGCTCAAGATGGGGTAAACTATATAGTATCAATGTGGAAACCATAGGAAAACCATTGGGAAAAGGCCATGCTCCAATAAGTGGTGTTCTCGGATATCTATGTTTTATTGTTGTACCTTATAGACCTGCGACAGCACCATGCTAGGAAGGACTTGCATCCATGCAAATAGGTTGTTCTGCACATGATCGGCTGACAATAAAGACAATCCCTATCTAGATTATAGAATGGTATATATATATATCCATACATATATATATATATATCCATACATATATATCCATACATATATATATATATATATCTATATATATATATATATCCATATA
>Ga0126342_10008261_pt1 | contig 18642 bp, 9 predicted proteins | sample Cyp1metagenome_FD_92528 | JGI IMG/M metagenome (GOLD analysis project Ga0126342, IMG submission 92528) | Coral microbial communities from Lord Howe Island, Old Settlement Bay, Australia - Cyphastrea 1 metagenome | ecosystem: Host-associated > Invertebrates > Cnidaria > Coral ...
ATATATATATATATATATATATATATATATATATATATATATATATCCATACATATATATCCATACATATATATATATATATCCATATATATATATATATCCATACATATATATATCCTATATATCCATACATATATATCCATACATATATATATACATATATCCATACATATATATATATCCATACATATATATATATCCATATATATATATATATATACATACATATATATACATACATATATATATATATATATACATATATATATATATATATCCATACATATATACGCATATATATATACCCAACCAGTTTATGGAGATGTTTGATGGGGGGGCATATGAAAAGTAAAAAATGCTGCCAAAACATGGGGATGTGACTTGTAAATGTTCATGCACAATATATATGGTAGAACATATCCTATAGTGGTGATGGCATAAGCGTAATATACATGTTAAAATATTGGTATAGTATGTAAACTACAACATCCGAAAAAAAAAACAAAAAACAAAAACATGGATGAATTTCTTTAGCTAACAACCATGATCCATGTTCAACAAATAGGGAGTTTAACTCTAACTCAAACCATGTCCCTCGTATGTTAATTTCGACATAGAAACAAAATACACATTTTTTGGACAATCCAAGCTGAAAATGATGGTTCACTCCATTCCAAACACATCAGCTCTAGATAGCTAGCGGATGGAAGTGGGATATTTCGGCATTTTTTTCCATTTGTAGATCTGATTGTTCTTCGCTACCACTCAATCATATTCCCCTGATACAAGGTGGTGTCCCCCCTAGTTATAAATTGGTGATAAACCCATTAACTATTAGTCTATTATAGATATGTCACCTATATACCGTAGTTATTGGAGTTATTTGCACCAACTTAGCTATCTATAAAATACCCACCATCTCGGCCGGGATCAGCATCCCTAGTAGATGGAAAGAAACACTTTCTGGGCTATGTTTGGGCTATGGTACAGGATGGGCCCCCCCCAGTTAGAAGTTGGTTAAGAAAACCATCTAAATATAGTTATAAGTTATAAGTATCATACACTATTGTTATTATAGTTGTAGTTATAAGCCAACTTAGCTAACTATGGGGCCCCATCCCGTATGATACGTGTTTTTTTTTCCAAAATACTAAGCTACCAAATCATGTAAAAAAAACAAGTAGAAACAACCAGCCAGGAATACGAAGCAGCCGCCAGCCAAATGGATTACAAACAACACAAATAGAGGTCCTTCTCTAATAATGGTCGATTTAATGAAAAAACACCCCATACCCAGCAAGTGTTCAAAGATATGATGTATAGATGATGGTAAAAATTGTTTTCTACCTTGCCTCAAATAACAATACATGACAATTCAGAACATCATAGTCAACGGATGTGAAACCACGCCAAAATATACCAAGCAAGAAAGAATTCAGCATCTTGGCCAAGAATTCGGGCCCGGCATCTGAATTGTCGAAGACGCCGCCCAAGCGCTTCTTCAACCCCTTCAACCTCCACTGCTGATCACCAGAGTGGTCAGTTAGCTAAGTTAGTTTATAAATAACGAAACAAATCACCAGGGTCTAGGGTGATTTCATCATAAATTATATAACTTTAGATGGGGCTATTGATCAACTTAGAGCTAGGGGGCACCACCAGCCTACAGTATCTTCGCTCACAATGCTTCACCAACAATACTTGTGCTGGTTGCTGGTTTACCTAAGTAGCATGGCGGAAACGGACCCTCAACACTTCGAAATCATGGCCTCAACCTTGAGGGATATTGAATCAGAAGCTCTATGGTTTCCTGTAGATTTTCCCAACAAAACCAATCCATTGAGGGACAGAAAGAATTTCAAACATCCATTGCCCAGTCCTCCGTTGGGCATGCGAGGTGATGACAATGGCTAGCAACACGATACCCAAAGCTAGGGCTGTTCTGAAATCAGCAAATGTCTAGTAGCAGGAGAACCTTGCTATTGATGATCATATATTGTACATATATGTATATATCTATACATATTATATCTTCATATATATTATTGTGCATTCACCTATGGCCAAAATTTCAGCTATCAATGACAAAGCCAGCTTTACCCAGAACACCAGCAAGTCATTTCCCAGTTTTTCCAGCAATGCCGGTCAGGTCTCAGCCGACGACAGCCGCGAATATTTAATGTTGTTGTATCCTTGTTGTACCAACTTTTATGGCTACCAACTGCGAAGGCATAAAGATGAAAACCAAAAAAACATCTTTACGAAATGCCCCACAAGTGTTTAAGCTTCATGTCATTTACATGTTTGTTTACACATAGGTACAAGCATTGTATGCCTATGTTGCAGCTGGTCATAGCCCTCATCACTTTGGATCGGCAAGGGGTTCCACGAAGACTGCCTCAGCCGAGGTGCGCAGGACTTCCGAAGTATAATAACAACAATTCTTTTTGAAAAAATCAATCCCCAAAGCAACAACTTGGATGAGAACTTGGGCTACCTCATATGACTTAGGACACCCCCATATGTTTTTTGTACATGTCATGGGATATCACTAACAAAAGTTGCCAGGTAAACGGCTTTTGCACAGCGCCAAACTACTGCCACTGTCATCCGATATACGGTACACTTACAGTGTCAAATACATCTGTGCAGTGTTCAAAACCCTCTGTCATCCCTTGCTGCGCACGGTCTCGGGGTGATACCACTCTGTCATCCCTTCATCGTATATACTTGGTTCATATGGATTCTCATAATGGATTCTGATAATCCAAAAAAATATGGGGTAGTAGTATAACCCCCCTGGTACAACCAGTCGGCCAGGTTTGAAAGATGTCTTGATATGTATGAGTGAAACTTCATGCCTTAATCGATTCTTACCGGACATGGTTCCCAAATATTAGGCATTCCTATTTCAGCCTCTTTCCCTCAAATTCATACCAATTCTGGGAATGCCCCAGAAAATACAATGAAAATACGCCCTCTAAAATTCACTCATTCTCTATGTCTCAAATTTGGACTCTGCGACACCCTTTTTCTTTCACCTAGGCAAATCCAGTAAAATCGTCCCCAGTCCATCTGGAACCCACCAAGATACTGTGGTCTGTGGAGGGATCACCAAATGTTCACCTCGATGGCACAAGAATGGAGGATGATACCCTCTGGTAATTTAACATAGCTATTGAAAATGACCATTTATAGTGGATTTTCCCATTGAAAATGGTGATTTTCTATAGTTATGTTAGATTACCAGAGGGTAATGTGTGCGAAAAAAGGCGTTTTGGCTGAACAGATGGTAATGAATGTAATTATCCCCAATTATCCCCAGATCTGATGCTTCAAAAACTTGTTTGTCCCCAGTAAAATTGCAACAGATAGGTTGAATTCCTCAATTTCTGGGCAAACTCGTGGAATTCACTGGCCGCCGGTGCAGGTGGATCTTTTGATTTGGTCAACGACTTGCCGACGAAGTAGCCATCCAAGTGAGCATCTCTGGTCATTGAATCTTGCGACTCCCTTAGTTCGGTGGGTGTGGAAGTTCCGGTGCATTTACCATCCATCACCATCCACCGATTTTTCTAAAAGGCATCTCTGTTTTCAGATACATTGAGACACTCTTGGTTGCGGAATAGATAACCTGTCTATAACATGTGTATATTATACTATATTATATATAGAGACTAGATAGATTAAAATGTGTATGTATATATATATATTATATACATACAATTATATACACATTATCATGTATATCATGTATACAATGTATAGAACATGTGCAAAACTCCTTCCCAGTGCCTATGGCCGTGCCATAGCCAGGTGGCTGCTGCAATGGATGCAGCCTGATGGAGCGATGGGAATATCGCCAGCAATGTACATGTGTTACATGTATCAACCAGTTATTATGCCATACACGACATAATATACTATTTTGAAACATATGAAATACAATTTGAAATACTATGAGATAATATGAAATCATCGGAACTGATATGAAATAAATAATAGGAAATAATACGAAATACTATGAAAAACTAGGACACACTATTAAGATAAACTGGTTAACTGGCCTAATTCAGATCATATCATTGGATATTGGCTATTGGTTTTAATAAATTCCCAAACCAGACTTGTTGGGCGATTTTGGAGATGATTCTTCATAGTTCCTACACAGACATATTAGATCATATTATATAGATATGTCAAGAAATGGAGGGATACCCCAAAACGGCAATAAAGTTGAAACAATGATGAGAGACCATGTGAGTGTCGGGTGCCATAGTTCAAGACAAACCCATAACCCACATGCGTCACATAAATAGCATGATGTAATATATACAACAAATCAAGATAATTGAGGAAAACAAGCACACCTGCTTGCATAAGCATGATATGTCCATCGTTGCTATAGTTCCTGACTCCTTTGGGTTGGTTGAAACGAATTTGCCAGAGCTGCACGAAACAAAGTGTCTCTTTCATGGCTTTATCAATGTATTATATATCTACATATTACCATCTGGTTATTTAACATAGCCATGGAAAATCCCTTATAAATGGAGGTTTTTATGGGAAAATGGGCCATTTCCCATGGCTATGTTAAATAACCAGAGGGTATATAGGGATGTCCAGCAAATTTGCCATTCATCCAATTCTGGGATAATCCACGTCGCAAGCACTTGGCTTTGCCTGAAAAAACTGGTACCCAAAGACATCCGGCGACGGATTAAAATAATCTAAGAATGCGTTTCCAATTTTCAGGTACTCCGGCCATATATCATCAATATAAATTGCTTTTACATCCAGCCAAAAAAAAACACCAACTCATCAAATCAAATCATATTGGTTCATCTTAAATCATATTAAACCTGTGATATCACCACCATTATTCAAATCAAATCATATTAATTCATCTTAAATCACGGGTAAATTGGGATTAATTCATATATTAATTTATCCAGCCATTTGTTTCCCCACCACTGATTTTTTTGCCGCTGAAATCAGTGGTTTATCCATTTTCCAATCACCAGAACGCCCGCCTCAAAGGAAGCTTGCCACCATTCAGCCGTGGATCTGCACGTGGCACTGAGACCTAGGGGCGAAGACCAAACGACGAAATGGAAAATCATTGAGAATTCTGGTGATTTAATGGTGATTCCCTAAGAAAACCATAGGACAATGGTGGTAAACCACAGGACAACCATAGGAACATGGTGATTTAACCACTATAAATGGGGATTTAATAGTGAGTTTTAATGGTGAATAACAATGGGTTAACAATGATGAATCATGGGATGATATGGAATTTACCCTCTGGTTATGACTAACAGTTTGCCATGGTATAGATGGCCCATAGAAATAGATGGCTTACCGTTCTTAATAGTATGGTGATTTTCTATGGCTATGTCAGTCACAACCAGATGGTAATAGAATATGATTATTGTATGATGAAATCCAAATAAAAACACCACTTATTAATAGTGTATCCTGTATACTGGAATTGTGGGACCTTTGAGCTACAAACATGGGATAGAATAGGTTGTGGAAACTTGCCCATAGATCTTAGCTTATTTATATAAGAGTTTGCTATGGAAAATGGTCCATTCATTGATGATAAACATGAAGACTTGCCCATTATACAATATATGATGATTTTCCACTTTGCTACCAAGCATGTATATGTACACGGGATAACCACTACACAAAAATCCGGCGAAAAACCAAGCAGTTTTCATTACTGTACTAGGTCTGTCCATTCAGAGGTATCAAGCCCACCATTTTAGGCTGGTGTAATGGGGATATATGATATAACCAACAATTATAACTGATTGGTGGTTTCAACCCCTCTGAAAAATATTAGTCAAATGGGAGTATTATTCCCAATATATGGAAAAATGATCCAAATGTTCCAAACCACCAACCAAACAATATAAGATATGAATTTGAAAACTACCAAGCTCCGGTGCCTACCATTGAATCTCGTGGAAATAAACATCGAGCAGTGGTGAATAACACTGGATTGATTCGAGGTAAAACTTGCAAAAAACAAGAAGGAGCCTTGCTTTCTGTTCAGGCAGAGATGCAGCTTTCGGGTTTCACGTAGATACAGTATATTATAGGTAGTATAGTACAGTATAGCTATTGTTGAAACCACTGCAAAGGAGAGCTTCGGCCCTGCAAGGCAAGTAAATCCTTTGGAGAACGTGAGTCAAATTAAACGGAGAGAGTAGCCTCTTGGGGTCACTCCGATTCCACAAAACTCACTAAATGTTCATGTGCCGCATGGCTGATCAACGTCTGTCACCTGGCAAGCATCATGCCCTGAAGTATGCCATGGATGTCATCGCAAGCCAGTGAGACAATCATCAACCTAGCATACCTCACCAGCCACCATTGCAAGCCACAAGCTTTCATCAGCCACAAGAATTTCAATTTTATTTCATGATACGCTCCGGTAAACTAACATAACTATGGAAAATCACCATTTTCCATGGGATATGCGTAAATCCACTATAAATGGTGATTTGCCATAGTTATGTTAGTTTATTTCATGATATGTCATGATATGTCATGGCGAGTTCCAAAAAACTACCAAGCCATGTCCATCCATTTGCCATACAGAAAAAGCTGCTTGGTGGCTGAGCCCTACCCCTCTGAAAAATGGTGGAGTGAAAGTCAGTTGGGATGATGACATTCCCAATATGTTATGGAAAATAAGTTCAATTTCACTATGGTTTATAGGTGATATACCTATAGTTAATGGGATTATCACCAACCATGTTCCAAACCAACAAGCAGATCACCATCATATTCCCAGTGTTGTTGGTTTATAGCCTATGAACACCACTATTAACTATTAACCATCCCTATTAACCAACCATATATACTGTATAGATATACATGTTCCAAACCACCAACCAATATAATATTCCCATATTTCATTATCATACTTCCATATATTAGTAGCCCATATTTCCCAATATATGGAAAGTCACAACAAGCCACGTTCCAAACCACCAGCCAGTCATAGTTCAGCAACCTGATATACCCTCTGGTAAACATACAAAAACCTATGGAAAATCACCATTTTCAAGGGGTAAATCCACTAACCACCAACCAGAATAAGTTATACAGTTATATAAAAGTTACCCTCTGGTAAACTGTCCCATAACTATGGAAAATCATGGAAAATCACCATTTTACCATATTTTACCATGTTCAATAGAAATAAGTTGCCCACATTTCAATAGAAATATAGGATTTCACTCATCGGCAAACACACACCACGGCCTTGGCCGTCTCGAAGCCCGCCCAGAAGACGATGACGACCCGCGCGAAGCTGGAACCTAAGGAGGGCTCCAGGGTGATCGAAAATGGCCCAGTCGAAATAGTTTGGGAATGGCTAAGCAATGGCCCAGTCGCTATTGAACATGGTGATTTATAGTTGATTTTCCCTATAAACATGGTGATGTTCCGTAGTTTTGTAAACGTTTACCAGAGGGTAACATATATTGAACCATCAAACATAGGGAAATGGGGAATGTCGTTTTTTTAGTGAATTCACCATCATATGGAAAAGAAGAGCAATGGTGAAGACACCAAAGTAGTGCTCCACAGTGCCCCATACTGTGCTAAGGTGGGTAATAACTGGGCTAACGATTGGATTTATGGTGGACATAAATCGATAGTAACATGAGGTTGCAAAGCCACTTGTCAGTGGCGGTGCCCTTCTTGAAAAACAGTCCGCATGGAGTCGCCAGTGTTAAATATATTTCATCATATTCAATATGGAAGTCATGGATCAAAGGTGCTGTGTACTGGTTTGCCAAAAAATGGCGTGTACCCCACTTTCAGACACAGCCATGGGCCAAGTCACAAAGCATGGGCTTGTCCGGTGCGTCATTACCTGGTATTCTTTCCAGGCAGGGGGTCTGAGGCTGGCCCTGCTGCTGGTGATGGTAAGTAAGAGTAATTCTGACCAGCATGACGAGGATGAGGATGAGGACGACGACGACGACGACGACGACGACGACGAGGATGAGGATGAGGATGAGGATGATGATGATGATGATGATGACGCAAAACAACGATTGATAGGGATGAAGGGATGATCAGCAGGATTGTGAATCAGCTGTCTGATATGTTTGGTTGCCCTTTGCTGCGGCTAGGGAGCAAATCTGCATGACGATAAGGCCGAGCTTCTGCAATGGACCACCTAGGAGAAATTCTGCGGCTGTGTGCATCTTGGAACACCTGTGTGTGATCAAGAACCTACCCTGTTTATCAATACATTTCTGCCCATTCCATGTTACTCAATCAGCACTGTGCTCCAATGTAAAACTTATCTATTTCTGTGCCGACTTTTTCCGTGTCACATGTTTTCTCCTCATGACTTTTCAGGGTCATATAAATCCACGTGCACAATGTGAAAGATGATATACGTAAATTATAATTATATGGTATGTGCCCATTGTCAAAAAAACATACAGTACCTGCATGCATATGCAACGATAAAAACATATATGTATATATATATACACATACATACATACATACATACATACATACATACATACATACATACATACCATTACATAACATTACATTACATTACATTACATTACATTAGATTACATTACATTACATTACATTACATTACATACATACATACATACATTAATTACATACATACATACATACATTACATTACATTACATTACATTACATTACATTACATTACATTACATTACATTACATTACATACATACATACATACATACATACACATAAAATCACACATTATGCATATGTAATTATGTATGTATGTATATATATATATATATGTATATACAAAAGAAAGTCTATACATATAAGTTTGCAAATCTATCTGCACCCAGAATCACACATACATACGTCTAGGATCCCCCCGCCCCATCCTCAAAGCGTTCTGCGAAACAGCGGCAGCCAGGAAAATTGACCTTCTCTTTGATGTGCTTTGCCTCAATTCTGGGCCCCTATCATTGGGGGTAATGGTTACCACCTATTTCTGGTTTCTAGGGATAGTTTATGGCATTGGGTTTACCAGTTTACCACATGGAGGAACATATATGAACAGAATGACTAAGCTTACTACCCATATTTAAACTAATAGTTTCCAAGAAAACCAACATAACATGTAGACATATGTAGAATATATCATCTGATAATTTAACATACATACTCATAGAAAATGTTGCCGAAAATGGCGTTATGTTTTCATGCTGGTGTTCATCATCTAGGAATAATTAGGCAATTTGCCCCAGAAACACTGATCACTGACCATCATAGTTTCCAGGCTTCAACAAACGTCTATCTATTTGGAGCTTGCTGCAATAGGAATAGCACCGAAACGCAACTTTTTGGGAAAGCTATATATAGAGCTTTGCAAGTTGCGGCGATGTTGTTGAATGGCAAGAATAGGTGGAATTGCTTTGGAACTAGGTTGAGATACCGGTATGTCATGGTATGTCTTTATGGTGAATCTGCAAATGCCCGGGTGAAAAACAACCAGCGAAAGTCCATTTCAGTAGCACACGGGAAACGGTAAACGCTTACAGTTCGATGTCGAGAACCCACCATGAAAGTAGGTCAGTTTTCCTACAGAAATCACTGGTTTTCTAGGCCACCCTGGGGTGTCCCCAACATGTTCCAACAGTTCCGCATGGTATGTGGGAAGTTCTTCTGTTGCGTGAAATCCTACATCAAAATGAAAACAACCCATCAAATTGAAAATTGATCCCCAAGAAATAACTATATCTAGTAATTATATATATATATATTTGTTGGATATTCATCCACGTTCTTGGTTGGTATTTCGAGTACAGTGTAATGTATAATATATATATACCCTCTGGTTATTTAACATAGCCATGGAAAATCCCTTAATTATAAATCGAGGTTTTAATGGGAAAATCATCTATAAATTGGCCATGTTCCATGGCTATGTTAAATAACCAAAGGGTATATACTAGCAGCGTTAGTATGATGCATATTTCATCATCTGTAATCACCCCAAAACGAGATTCAGGGCGAACGATTCATTCCTGGGCGAACTTCAGGGTACCATCCACCTTTCTCTACCGCCCCAACCAGGGTCTATTTCTGCCTCTGATGGCCATTTCCCTGGAGTCTACCGTAAATACCCATAGCTGCTACTTCTAGGTATGGTCTATTGATTTTTAGGATGATTTGGGGGCCCCCCAAACATGTATTGGAAGACCAATACATGTTTCATCCTGGGTCGTTGAAGCTCAAACCTTGGATTTTGAGTCATGTTCCTATTTACTGTCAGTGTTCCCCAAACATGAATCCAGACTTAGTGAATGGGATGTCTTTACCATACTTTACCCCTATTATCACAAGTAGAGTTCGATTAATCAGATTAATCCCACTTACACATCTTAGAATCAATGTGTTTAACCTACTTACTAGGTGGGATCCAGAAAATGGTCAGTTCCGATCACATCGATCACATCCGCAGCGGCACATCGTGGAGTCCGATCAAGGCAGTAGAGCGCCGTAGCCGTAGAAGTTCGCAAAACTTGGCCTGGCCCAAAGGGCCGATGTCAGTGGGTTGGTGATTAATGACTGCAAGGGGGAAACCATGGTGGTTACCCACCAATATATAAAATCACTGTATATATACCGTAGAAAAATGGTCCAAAATGCCAACTTGAAGAATCTTGAAGGTGGAACATGATGATAAGCAACCTATTGTCCACCCTGCAGATGCCACCTTTTCTTTTTTTTTGGTTGGTGTACATCTCCTGAAGTGAACATAGAACCCAATATTCATGGCCATAGGCGGCCTGTGAGGTCGGAAGCTGATTGGTGGACTCAAATCCACATGGAGATGCCCAGAATTGGTGGGCTAAAGAAATCTGATTTAACATGAAATGGGCTGTTATCAATTAACATTGTTATCAGCAAACCAAACCCCATGATCGAAATGTTCAATGGGAATTTCAGGATCCTAAAATGGAGGTACCTACCATATATAAGGCTTATATTTTAGGCCTATGTAAGGGAATATCACCACAAAATATGGCCTGAAAAATGGTACAGTACCTCCATTTTAGGATCCTTTTTTATTCCCATTGAAATTTGTTTGGGCTAATAAACATTATCATATAACCAAGACTTCAAGATGTCAGCTGTATCGCTGGCGATACAGAAGCACGCATGTCTATTCCCCAAGTGCTTGTTGATCATGATCTCTATGCATCCTTTGTGCTGGTGTAGGTCAAGGTCTATTATTATCTATTGTCCTCTGGCTATTATCTATTATTATCTATTATTATCTATTATTATCTATTATTATCTATCATTATCTATTATTATCTATTATTATCTATTATTATCTATTATTATCTATCATTATCTATTATTATCTATTATTATCTATTATTATGGTCCTATTATCTAATCTAGCTATAGAAAATCACAATGTCTAAGAACAGTATATAAATCATCTAAGTAAATGGATCTACATCGGCCATGGCTTCCAGTGAACTTTGAGATTACCAGAGAGATTACATATATCATCCCAATTGTTAGCTCAATGACAATGATAATTATCCCTACCCTATACTATACTATACTATACTATACTAGTCTGACTACAGTCTATACATTGATATTTGGGCTGGTTCTATCCAAATATGCAACCAACAAATCTATCCACACATCCCTGGGCCCAACCAACATCCCACCAAAATATGACCATGGCAGACCTTAGTGGCTTCCACCATCTCCACCGTAGGCCGCACCTGATGTCTGACAACAACCATCGATAATAACTGTTGGGTCTGGGTACAGAGAGATTTGTGATGATGTATTTTGATGTGATATGATTATGATCAATACACCAAACTGAAGTCCACAACTGTTGGGCAATTGTAGTAAACCCATCCGCAGGAGGCCCTGGAATCCATTTGTTTCATGTTCAGAACATGTGTTTCAAGATTGCACCAGGGAATCTCTAAACAAACATCTGGAAAGCATCTAATCTCACAAGCCTGACAAAAACCACTTCTGGGATACAGCATGGCTTTGTCTAATTTTTTTGGATGCCGTGACACTCCACAATTCTGTAGATGTGTTTAATTGCGAAAGTTATTTTCCCAAAGAACCAACTATTATGTGGTTGGGAAACCCTTAGATACTCTTAGTAGCTCCTTATGCATTATGTCCCCATTTTTGTTGGGAATATGAATATCCCTAGCTCCAAAAATTGCAGCCTCCTGACGATTGGATAGAATGATATCTTCATATGTGGTTTATTAAGTTGCTTAAAACACAAAAAAAAACATGAAAACAATAACCATCCCATACCCTCTGGTAAACGTTTACATAACTATGGAAAGATCCACCATTTTTGATGGAAAAAAACTCATTATGTTGATGGTGATTTTCCATAGTTATGTGTACGTTTACCAGAGGGTAAATCATCCCATAAAAACCAACAACATCTTGGCGCAAGTCGTCACGGCCCGGCAGGCCTCGCTGTCTCTGAGAAGGGGTCGCATCATGTCCCAGTGGTGACCTATTGTGGAGGTGACCTTCACCAGGGATCACAAGGGTGACTTCGTGTTCTATGTTTTATTCAAAAAAAACAAGTGTAATGTCTAATATACATAGAACACTAATCTATACATAGAACGCTAATTTCGGATAATATCCATATTCAAAAAAATATTACAAAATTATACAAGTGTAATAGAATATTTAATGGATACATAGTGATCATAGTGTTCTATGTACATCTATGTACTATGTTAGATTATTCTATGTATACAAAATTATACAAGTGTAATCTGACATCTGTTTTTTACATTTTTGTTACTATCTATAACTGATAGCTCGACGTATTCTGGGTGCATGTGTATCATCCATGGCCCGCCATCAACATCCAGCGATAATCGCGATAATCCACATGTTATCACTACTTGGTGGCTCATCCCACGGCTCGTAAGTGGGTTATAACCCCAGTGATTTCAGTGGATTAACCCTACTTATCCCATGTAAATCACTGGGGTTATAATCCACTTACGAGCCGTGGGATGAACCACCAAGTACATACCACAAGCCCCAAGTTATTCTAGTGATTACTACGGGGTGGCCCACTTAGTACCAGAAACATCAACATATCAACATCCACCTGACATCCTGATCTGCATCATCTATGCCAAGAACTTCGGTACCGGGCTCACCCAACATGCGCTAAAAAAAGGAGAACAACATTACTATAGGTGTGTCTGAACATGGAGTATACCATAGAAAAAACCCACAATTGGTTTCCGCTTTCGGGAAAATCATGACAGTCCATTAGAATTGGAGGGTACAGTCCATGGGTATCCTGTTTTTAGAAACATGTGTGATGGAATCCAATTGTTTGTTTGTCAAAATGTTAAACTGCACGCTGTTTTTCATGGATATGTGACACAATTTCATAGATAGACGCTGGGAAAAGGTATCCTAATCCGAGATCACACCAAACAGTACTGTGTTGTTCTATGATGTTCCATGCTATCCGATGCAAAACTAAGACACACAATTAAATGATAAAACATCTATATACTTCATAAACATTCCTAAACATCCAAAGACACAACAAAGCAGACATGGCAATTTGTGAAGATCTACCCTTTGGTAACAGTTAGCCATGGCTCATTTATACATGATTTACGGATTAGGAAACATGTTATTTTTCCATACGTATCTTAATTTACCAAAGAATATATACATAATATATATATATATATATCGATGTTTCACTTGTAAATCCCGATGAAATCACGATATCTTTACCATTATCCATCATTTTCCGAGCATTTTCCTACCCAAACCTCAGCACCACCATCGCCAGTGCCACATTCGAGTGACCGTTCTTCCCTTTTGGCGGCAATCCCACACCGAAGGCGGATTTTTCGCCCGAAAAGTCCAGTACATTGAACCAATCGCCGCCTGGGTGATGATTGGCAATCCACCTTTCGCCCAACGAAGATGGATTCGCAATTTTTGGTTGGATCTCATATGGAATCCGAATTTTATGAGATCTACCATGGATTCCAAAAAAATTATGGGATCAGGAAACTGGTTTTCCTTTTGGAAGAGACAACTTGTGGGTTCCATCTTGGTTTTTACAGGTGTATATATGAACTGTGGGGTATCTTGATCCCATTTATAGTGTCATTGAGTGCCAGAACATTACCTGGGTTCTGAGAGCATCAATCCTTAAACAACTGGTCAGTTCAGTTGCTGGATGTTTTTTTTTTCCCACTGGTTGGTAAATGAGAATAAATGGCATACCAAACTGACCCCTTTTTCCCCAAAGAACATTATTTGAGTTGTTTCAATTCAAGACAAACATGTTGGCAAATTGGGGATCATCATAAAACATAACACCAATGAGTCAAGGGATGGAGTAAAGCGCATTCAACTGGTAGCCCAGTGACCCTAGCGATTCATCTGCGGATATTACTATATATACTGGAGATGTGTAAATAAAATTGCAACCATGTATTTCCAGAAGCCATTCAAGCACTCGCAAATAGAAAAAAAACTTTCGCGAGGGTTCCCAGCATAACATGAACGGTCTTCGCAATTAAAACTCTTTACAAGGACCTTTAGATCGATCACCATATGTATATATATATATATATTATATATATATATTATATATATATATATTATATATATATTATATATATATATATATTATATATACATATATGTGCCCGTATCTGTATGATACACAATCCAAACATCATGGGACACAAGTTTTGGGAAATAATCATTGCTTGCCAGGCCCTTGCACTCCATGTCACGCAAGCCGCTGTCTAACAAAAATTCTGCCCACTGTAATATGGGTAAAACAATAATAAACCATCCCTCAGATCACCATAAATAGGTGGTATAAAACCATTCCTAAATGGGTGGGTTTATTATTGTTACCCACATTATACTTGATTTGACCAAACGTGTCTGCCTTCAAAAAGATACTCTTCAAAATATCAGTGGCACATGTCATTGTGCTTCACATAATAAATAAGATTTCATGAGCAATAGGTGGCGGAGCATACTCCATTCCTGGACAAGACAATTTGACCAAATCAATAACATGAAAGATACATGACATGATTCAAAGAAGATCCCAGCAAATTCACTTGAACGTACTGTTTCCGAAGTGTTGATTATAGATAAAGTAGTGCACCAACTTCAGAAGTGTACCAGTGCCAAATGCCTGGAAAGATAAAGCTGACTTCAAAGCCATGCGCTTCACCATTGGGGTATACGCGACCATTTTCAGACAGACCCATGTATATCATCATATTGTTGGTTGTGTATCCCATTACGATCGTGATAGCATTCGGCTTCTACTAACCAATGTTTTTTACCAATTCTCGACCCATTAGATCATGTGTTGGGTGTGTTTTTTGTGGAGGTGTCCTAAAATGTCTAAAATCGGGGTCCCCCTGGGCCCCAGTCATCACCCATTTCTAGATGGGATGTTCATGGATTTTCCATAAACCCATCCAGCTAGCTAGTCAATGGGAATTTCAGGATCCTAAAATGGAGCTACTGTACCATATTTCAGGCCATATTTTGCTGGGATATTCCCTTACATAGGCCTCAAACATAGGCCTTATATATGGTAGGTACCTCCAATGAATCGGTTCCTGGGCACAACTGGGCACCGTCCCATCATCGTCCCATCGTCCCAGTGGCTGTTGTAGCTGTCGCGATCCAGAGACTTTGACCGAAGCAGCTCGTCGCCTAGAAACGTCAGAAACGCAGGTCATGGAGGTCAGAAATGTGATGTTTGGTGGTGATATTTCATGGTTTATATGATTGCCATGACGGATCCATGGTGCTGCTATATATGGTAACAATTGGTAACATGGATTCCATCAATATAGCCCAGTCATGTTAGCATATATACCAGCACCATGGATCCGTCATGGGATTGCAATTCATGATTTAATCATGATCTCAGCATGGTTTTTGTTGGGTGATTTCCAGGGATTTAATCGCAAGCCCCAATTTAAGATGCCACACATTCAAGAGAAAACCTGAACATTTAATGGAGAATACACCTTCGAACTACCATCCTGGAAATAAGATGAAATAAGTTAAGTCAGTTAAGTTCCTTTTTTTGGGACGGAGGGTCATCAGAAACATTCAGAAACTATGGAACCAGCAACCAGACATCGCTTGAAGTCGTCATCGCTCCCCACAGCCTGCATGGAAAAAGGGCACACCGTGGGCCAAAGCCACCAACGATGTGGCCAGCCAGTTTCCTCTCATCCGTTCCTGGACAGGTGACGTAGAATATATATTGGTCAAAGGTTATGGGCTGAAAAAATGGGGTAGAAACGGACCCAGAAAATTGGATGATTTTGAATCTGACTGATTAATCATCCGTTTCGTTGGGGAATGATAAGCTTAAGATACTTAAGGTCAAAGTTTCGGATGTTTTGAAATTTTGAAGTATCTGACACTGCTATTAATTGTATTAACAAGCCATTCTGGGGGGCCACTCATTCTGACCCATATGACCCATACGCCAACGACCTTAGGTGACCACAACTCATTGGACCCCCAAAAAAATGTCCAAAAACCATGGGTGTAACGCGCCTTTTCCGATAATGTGGTACCAAAAAGAAACCACCACAGTTTTAAACATCTATTAGATACCAGACAATTAATAACCCAGATTTTTACATAGTTACTGGCTATTTGGTTACCAATTTATCATTTTTGGGTCATAAACCACCACAGAATTGGGGTATATAAAGGGTACCAACAGTAACAAAGCCCAACTCGGGATCATAGAAAAAAGTGTTGACCATGACAGGCGATATTCATGGATCTATTTGGAGGGCAAACAGATGTTGACTAATTATAATGACTAATGACTATAACTACAATGACTATAGTGATGTTGATCTTGACTATGACTATACTGTGACATAAGACCCGATTCTGAGGCCGCAACAGTAGGCGAAAAGCATCCTGGAGGCATTTTCCAGACGCTGTTGTCGAAGAGCCTCAGGATAGTAGAAACTGAATTTCTTGGAGGGATGCCTTGTAATGATCTTCATCTACCCTCTGGTAAACAAACATAGCTATTGAAAATGAAAATCGAAATAGTGAATTTTCCCATTAAAAATGGTGGATCTTTCCATAGCAACACGTAAACGTTTACCAGAGGGTATATTGCCATATTTGAGGGAATAAGCATCCTGTAACCATCATTAACCAGCATTAACCAACTATTTTAGGCTACCTGGACACCACCAACCAGTTTTCATCTATGTTTTGGATCAACAGGATCGTTCAGTTTCACATGAGTTTGCGAGATCTGCGCTCGCAAATGCGATAGAACAAAACCATTACAAACACAAAAAACTCAGTACTGATTATTGTACATATTGTTTTCATGATTATTGCCCATAGGATCCATGGTGCTGATATATATGCTAACATGACTGGGGTATATTGATGGGATCCATGTTACCATATATAGCAGGACCATGGATCCTATGGGTTGTACATAAACTATCATAAACAATCTACAAACAATCTACAATATGTTTGGCTCGGAAACTGACTGGCGTTTTCAACATCCATGACTGTTACGGCTGAACAGCGGCTGAACAGAGCCGCCCGGCCCTCCAACAAAACCACACAACCAATCACATCATCAGAGTAGCAGCAAGGAACATGTTGCTTCCAATGTTGCTGGAATGCTGACTGTCTGATCACGATAACAACCACGCTTTCCTTAAAAACCTTTTCCTGGAAATCAACCCAACAATCTACACAGCTTTGGCGCACCAACTCGGATATTGCAGAAACATGTTTTTGGAGGTTTTGAATGGCTTCGAGCAAACGCTCGGCGCGACATGTGAGACGAAGCCGGCGCACGACCGAATGATCAGAATAGCTCAAAAAAAAATCACTTGTTGAAATATAGATCAATTACTTTACTTCGAGTCATCCCCACCATGACATTTATACATTTTTTACTGGCAAATCTTCTGGCATTCTATCTGGCATATCTTCTGGCATTCGATCTGTCATATCTTCTGGCATTCTACCTGGCATATCTTCTGGCATATCTTCTGGCATATCTTCTGGCATATCTTCAGGCATTCTATCTAGCATTCTATCTGGCATATCTTCGGGCATATCTTCTGACATCCTATCTGGCATTCTATCTGACAAATCTTCTGGCATTCTGTCTGGCAAACATTTTGGCACTTTATCTGGCATTCCTTCTGGCATTCTATCTGGCATATCTTCTGGCATTTTATCTGGCATATCTTCTGGCATTCTATCTGCCATATCTTCTGGCATTCTACCTGGCATGTCTTCTGGCATATGTTCTGGCATATCTTCTGGCACTCTATCTGGCATATCTTCTGGCATATCTTCTGACAATCTATCTGGCATATCTTCTGGCATTCTATCTGGCCGTTTAGGTCCAGCGGTGCGCACTGAGCTGGGAAGGTCCCAGGTTGAGGTCCAGCGGTGCGCACTGAGCTGGGAAGGTCCCAGGTTGAGGTCCAGCAGTGCGCACTGAGCTGGGAAGGTCCCAGGTTG
>Ga0126342_10008262_pt1 | contig 18641 bp, 14 predicted proteins | sample Cyp1metagenome_FD_92528 | JGI IMG/M metagenome (GOLD analysis project Ga0126342, IMG submission 92528) | Coral microbial communities from Lord Howe Island, Old Settlement Bay, Australia - Cyphastrea 1 metagenome | ecosystem: Host-associated > Invertebrates > Cnidaria > Coral ...
CAAAATTGCAAGTCCAGCTTGGTCAAGCTCGGCCAGGGCATAGTTGGTGGTGACATCGATCAGCTCCTGCTCATCTTCAACCATCATGACATCGCAGTAGTGCACTGCAACATGACTCACATCTTCAGCATGGTGGTATTGCAAAGGAACCTGGATACATCTTGAGGTTTCCATCTGTCCAGGATCTTGAGTTCTTTTTCCAAGAAGTTGAGCAGGGTCAGCGTTCGTTGACTTCATCAATCGCATTGCAGCCATGGTGACAAGTCGAAAACGACCATACAGGTAAAAGGCAAACCTGTAGACCTCTGGGGCCATGGGCCGATTGTGGAGCGCCATCTCCATCACCTGGACGGTGTAGGTCAAAAACTCGAGAGTTGGATATGAGGCCACCTCCACAAAAGTGCGACCCTGAAATGGGCCTTCCGCAAAAACAGTCATGTCACCAGGCAAGGGCTGCAAAATGTGAAGTTCTCCTTGTGGAAGTTCAGGAAATTGTGGAAGGTCTTCAAAAGGGTCGACCTTCACGCCATACAGCCATACTGCAACGTGATCACCGCGGACAATCTTGGCAACCATTGGACGACCTGTGGTTGAAGAGGTCGCTTCCGAGGGTGATGCGGATGAAAGCAAATCCCACCCCTCAGGTGCCGTGTATCCGGCTGCTCTCAAAGGAATTGAAGGTGCCGTAGGGGTCCGCAAGGGCAAAGAGCTCCTCAATGACGCAGCTTGGCTCTCCGCATGTTCCAATGTGAGGCGGGCCACATTCCTGGCCAGCTCACTTGAGCGGGCAAAGCTGCCCCACTTGGTGCACATGGCAAGCTGCACCAAATAGGACCAAAGCTGTGTCGGATCCTTTCGGCGGGCTGTGATCACATTCTTCTCGCAGTCTTTGCACGTAATGTGCCTGGTGTGGCCATTTGCACCTCGGTGGAACTGTCGTTCTTGGCCACCTCGGTAGACAGAGTGTTCACAAAGCGCAGGGGCACGTAGGGCCATCAGTACTTCATGGCATTGCAAGGTATCGGTGAAACTTTTGCTCAGACTCAAGGTGCTCTCACCATAGGTCTCGGCAGTGTTGTTGAGCTCGGGCGCAGAGGTCTTGCCATAGGTCTCGTCAATCACAGAGACACCCTCAGGAGGCAGGACATTCTCAGGAGTGTGCTCATATTCAAAAACCTTGACATTCGCTGGGACTACGTTATTCGCATGGGACATGTCATATGCAAGGGCCATGTCATTCTCAAGGGTCATGTCGTTCCGTGGCATGTGCTCATCAACAGGGGGCAAGGCAAACGCAGGGGCCATGTCATACTTCATCATGAAGCGAGCCTCATTCGCATCGTCAGACTCAATCTTGTCGTGCAAAACGAACAAAACAGAGCCCGGCTTCTTCACAACCTTCGGAGGCTGTTTCTTCTGAGGTGTGGATTGAGGCTTGTTGCCCTTGGACTTGCCACCTTTGCCAAAACCCTTCTTCGAAGCAAGGGGACAAACAGAGTCACCTACCCAGTGACCTTTCTGGTTGCATGCAGTGCACTGGGTGACAGACTTCAAAAACGAAACTGCTGCACGGCGCTGGTCCTTTGACTTCTGGTCCAGCGTCAAATCACCATGAGCCTTGAAGCCAAAGGTCTGAGAGGAGCCAGAAGAGTTCTGCTGGGGCCGCTTCACGAACTTCTTCTTGAAGTTTCCGCGGTGCTGAGCTATGGTCGCAAAGGCCTCAGCAACTGACTCATCCTCCCATTCTTCTTCAGGGATGTCGTTCATCAAGGCTTCCAGGGCCTCATCATCGGAGTATGCAGCGAAGACATCATCGTCGTCTTCGAAATTCTCTGTGCCCTCCTCCGCAAAAACTTCGTCCTCGACATGGACCTCGTCATCTTCCATCTCAGCGGCAAAGACTTGTCGCTTGGGATAGCCTTTCCACCTCGGTCGAAGGGATGGCTGATGGCTGGAACGTCCAGCTCCCAAGTAATCCTTCCGCTGCACAGGTCGTGTTTGAGCCAAGGTCGGATACTGAATCCGCAATGCCTGAGACACCTTCTTGTAGTTGAACTCGTTGCGAACCGAAGCCAAAACGCTCTGCTGCTCCTTGATGTCAAGGCCTGCAAAGATCAGCAGAAGCATGCACTTCAGGTTGTCTGACAAGGCAGTCTCAGAATTGGCCTCCTTCAGGCGGGTGAAGGCCAACTCACGTCTCACGATGTACTGCGCCATCGTCTCTTGGTTCTTTCTCCAGACCTGTGGGCTGTAGAAGTACTCAAGGAACAGCTCCTGAGCTCGGACTGGGGCTTCTTGCGCCAAGCTGTCCTTCAGGGTATTCAGAAGGAGTTGCATGCCCTCATCTGTCGCTTTGCCCTCAGCTGTCTTCGTTCGAAGCTTCGTATGCTCTATGCGGCGCACGGCCTCATAGGCAGTGCCTGACAGTTGAGCACGCAAGTGCAAAGGCGTAGCTATTTGCAGGGCATCTTGTCCTTCCCTACCGTAGTAGAGGTCCCAACATCTATCTATGTATTCTTCCAGCAACTCTGCTTCACCTGCAAACTGTGGAACACCATATCGGTCTGTGTCCAACTTACTATCTGCAGCTGATGCCATAGAGCTCATCAGTCACGTGGTGCAATTCCAAGCTAGGGACTAGAGTCAACCGTTCAGCCAGAAATCGTGTAGGCCAGATCACCTTAGATCGAAGCCAGCAGCAACGGAGCGCGCAGCAAGGTAGCGCCAAGCTACCAAGAAGCGTCTGCCCAAGTTAATGGGCTCCGCTTACCATCAAAAGCTGCACAACAGCGTGGCGAAGGTCTTTTCCTTAGCTCGTAAGGGCGCCCTCGTGCCCAAATGTCGCGGCATTCGAGTGAACCTGGAGCAACAGGAGGCAATCTGAGGATGCATGATTTTCATATTATATCATCCTGGGGATCCTAAAGATGCACCATAAGTGCATCAAAGCAGTGCTTGATTCGAACGCTGCTTCACTTCACCTTCAATTGGATCGTCAGCCACCCAAATCTCATCACTTACCCGTGACTTAAATCGGAAAAAACTATGGGGAGATGAATGGAAAAGTTTTACTTTAGCAGCTTTTCCAGACATGAAGCCAGTGGGAAAATTTCAACCTCAGCTATCTCTTTTTTCAACCAGACCTTCCCATGCTTTTTGGTCAAGAGCTGTGCATGGCATCCAGAAAGGACAGCGCGGATTTTGATCGCAGACGCGGCGAATTCTCATGCCATGCAGGGACTACTCCAACAACACTTGGGCCTCGGTGACGACGAGCGGTGACGACTCGGTGACGAGGAAGTCGATGGAAATGTGATGGAAATGATGAAATTCCCTATGTCTCAAGGGTAATCACGCAATGGAAACAATTGCGTACCATGCAATGTGATGATGTAATGTCACGTCTCATGGAATGTAGTGGTAGTGGTAATGCAATGCATTGTAGTTTTGGTATGGCATGTAGAATGATTTTTCCCACCAGTCCTGCCAGTTCTTGCCCAGTATCCACCCGGTTGAAGCGACGAAGGCCATCAACAGCGATCTTGCTATTCTCAAGCCTCAAAGATCTGGCACATATGAAAGTCGCTGGGGATAATTTTGGAGGCCTAAAATATCCCCAAGTCACCATGGGTTTCAACACTAACATTGTCTAGTTGTTGGATGATTAAGGGGGGGCGTTTTAGGAAATCCCCATTTTGGGAAGCAGATTGGAAAAATAAGAGATCCTTGAAAACACAAGACACGTGAGTTTGTAGTTCAGAAACCCCGCAGCTAACTTGCAGCTAACTACCAGATAAGTTGCAGCCAACTCAATGCTACCTAGCAGCTAACTTGCAGTTTCCTGGCAGCTAACTTGCAGCCAACTAACAGTGACAGCTAGGTAGCAGGTAACTTGCTGCTACACCTAGCTCCTACAAGTAACTTGCAGCCAACTAGCCAGCTAAGTTGCAGTTACCTAGCAGCTACCTAGCAGGTCATTTCCAGCTACCTAGAAGGTAACTTGCAGCTACCTAGCAGCAACTTGCAGCTACCTAGCAGCTAACTTGCAGCTAACCAACAGCTGACTTGCAGCCAACTAGCAGCTAGCTGGCAGTTAATTGACAGAGCTAACCAGCGACAAGAAGACAAATTCACTAGAATACAAAGCCAAAGTCAAAGACAGAGACAGGAACAACAACCAATGACGATGTCCTTAAGTGGGAAAATATGTTGGGTCCGATGTGTTACTCCATTTGTCTGCATGTGCCATCATTCCCTTGAATGGTTGCAATAAAATCAGAGTAACACCTACTGTATCTTCATCAACTACACCTATGGGGAAAGGACATTTCTGATGACAGTGCTGAGCTATGGACGTACAGAGGCCATTTCCACGAAGGTCCAGAAGAGCTAAACCTTGCAATGAGAATTATGTTGCAACAGCGGATACACACTTCTATGTACAAAACATGTGTATTCATGTTCATATTCATATATATATATATATGATCCAAGCAAGTGGGATATACCTAGACCAATGAAGATGCCACTATCTCACCATCTCACCGTGTGCAGAAAAGGTGCTCTTGTTGGACACCATCGCCGAAATGATCTGTGAAAATCCTGGCGTTGGGACCAAAATATCCCGGGAACTTTAAGGGATAATTTAGCAAGGTTTCCCCTAAAATTCAAAGGAACAATCTGAGAATTTCGGAAGGAATTTAGGAAAATTCGAAATTCTGGGATTTGGGGAAAAAGGGCACAATAAGATTACTGTTAACCATCATCTTCCCATGAAATGGCCATAAAGGGCACATACGCCATTTTCAGACACACTCAGATATCATACTGGTCATATATCCCATTGTATCCCTATCAAAAATCTCTACTATAGCCGCTATAGCCTCCATCAGTGATGCCAATGTTGCGAAGGCGCAAGACCTCGAGGTTCGGGCATGACGTCACCATTCGGCATTGGAAAAATATGGGCGTCAATTTGAGACGAATCGGGTGTTTTGATATGTTCTTATCCCACCAAAAAATTGGGAATCTATAGAATCCTCTATTAATGGCTATAGAAATCTCTAAATCTCTATGAATGGATCGATTCTTCCCATCCCCCCTATTGGTTCCCCATGTGCTGACCATGATGAGCTCCCCCAGTGACTTGAACCGTAGCCATCTGCAGACGGTGGGGCGAAAAAATTGAAAAGTGAGGTAAAATGTGGCTAAAACACACCCATTTTTCAGGTCAGGATACCATGTATGTATCCATATATATATATATATGTGTATATACATATATATATATATATGTATTTATATTTATACTGTATATATACATATATACATAATAGGGAGATATATTAGATAGATAGATACATGTGTATAGGCTTAAGTACTGTAGCACTTCACCCCTTCGCACTTCGTCCAAGCAGCCAGGACTTTGGACGACAGCCGTAGCAGGGACGCCAGCGCCACAGTGCCGGCGTCGCCCAGGTCGTTGCCTCGAAAAACCGGTGAAAACCGGGAGATCATGGCGGGAACCATCGGGGAAACATATAGGAAAAGGGGGAAACCATGGAAAATCGAGGCTTAGTATGGCTTAGTAACCTTTCTTCATAGAAAATCGAGGGTTAACACTTTTTTACACGGGGGTAACGGGGTAACTCATGAAAATAGAGGAGGGTTTAAAAAATCATGAATGAAGGTTTTGTGGGGATATCATATGGCATATACTATGGTGATCTATGGGCTATGGGATATACCAAGAAATACCATGTGGAATCATCGGATTGAGGATCGCGATTTCTTGATGTAGCCGTGTTTTGAGCCATGATTTTGGCCATTTTTTGAGTACTAATGAGTTGAGGGCCCCCCGTTCCCAGGATAAAGATGAACCAGGATGGTAGTTGCATGATGTTTCCTCCATCATTGAGAGATCTTCAACCTTTTTAGCATCGGCCGATTTGGAGGGGTTGCCGCCTTGGTCTGTCTCATCTAGTTGTCAAAAATCATGAGATCATAGCAATGTCCAAAAAAAAGACACACATTCTGCACTGTGAGGCCTCAGTCAGGTCCCAACTGCACGCAGAAACTTGGCTTCAAGAACCAGGTGGCTGAACGCTTTTCTTGGGTCAAATTTGCCACGAAATTTCTTCAGTACATGTCCGGAATGTGGTAAACCCAATGGCAGCCATTTCTGGTGATACTGGGGATGGTTTGTTATCGGTTATATGGAGGTTTCCTCAAATAGGAGTACCCCTGTTCATCATCCATTTTTATAGGATTTCCCTTATAAACCATCCAGCTATGGGGTACCCCCATGACAATGGAAACCCCCACATCTCATTGCTCATTGCTGGCATAGCCACACCACATCACCACGGACTGAGGTGGACACCATCCAGGACCAACTCTTCAATAGCACAGCCATCGCCTGCGAAGTGTAAACTACTGTAACCACGTAAAACCACCCCGAACTCGGGCTGAAAATATGGTTCAAAGACATGAAATCACACCACTTAAGTTTGGTTGAAATGTCTACTTCAAGGATATTTCAGTGGCTGGTAACTGGTATTTCCCCATCTCCACAGAAACTCTGGGGGATCTCCTCGATGTTCGAGGTCCAAGACAACCTGCCGCGTCAATCGGAAGAGTTTGTCGCTTCAGAAGCACCAAACCAGGCCTAGTCTATGAGAATGTTTAGCATCGACCCAGACTTTGACAATTTCATTGGTATATACGTGTATACTATATATATATATAGTTATGTGTCAATATATATATATATCATTATTATCATTATTATTATTGTTATTATTATTATTATTTTATTATTATTATTTATTATTATTATTGTTATTATTATTATTATCATTATTATTATTAAATATTGATGTTTAGATGTCCTTCTTTTTTTGTTGCGGTGATTGATTTTGAGTCAATGGGCTACTGCCAGCTAGCAAAATTGGGTCATGAACGTTCCAAGTAGGGGGTAGTATGTACCACTTAAACAGATGTTTATTGAATAGTTGCAATAGTGGTAGGTAAAACCTAGACCTGAGAGACTACGTTTGTACCTGACTTCAGCGCTTGGGAGAAACTTTCATGGGAAGACAAGGCGAAAATGAGTGAATTTACAGTGAATTTGGAGTAAACACACTGAATTTACAGCAAGTTTCCGAAGTTGATGTCAAGTCAGGATCATGATCAATAAAACTCCGACAAAGCTTGAGGTGGGTAGCGTTCGCAGAAAAATATTCCCCACCCATCCTCCTCCTGAAAGAATTCAGAAAGTCGCTCCGAAGTCAGTGTTTTTTGCCAACAAAACTCTGGGTTTCAAGATGTTTCAACCTGCTCAGTTGGAAATCCAACAGACTTAAGGGATTTCGCCCAGGGTGTTGTCAAAATGACCTGTCCATTAGTTTCAAAGTGTTCCAAAGAACTCTGACCCAGCATAAAGTGATGGCGCTGAATCGCTATTGACTCACAAAATTGAAGGCTTTACCACGGCAAGATTGCCATGGTGAGCCCCCCGCCCATGTTGAGCCATGGAAGTTCCCGCCTTTTGGAGAAGATCAAGAGCAGTGGCATGAAGTCCACAATCGCTCAGGTCTAGCCGGCTGATGCAGTTGGGAGATGTCTTTGCCTGGCGGACTGCGACTGCGGCCTCGTTCGGTGAACCAAATTGGGCCTATCTCCACCTGGCTGCAATTTTTTCTGGATTTTGACCGAACTCGGCGCATTAAACAACACCACAGCTTGAACCCTTCCAGCCCTAAATGCAAAGCCAACGGCGGTTCCCTCTGGGCATTTTTTGGAAAAAACAACGGGGGCACTGTTTGGTGGTTGAGACACCCCAATAGTGATGTCTATTGATCAAAAATTGAACTCAAACGTAGTTGAAACGACCAGATAGCTATGGTGGCAATGATATTCTCGAAATCACCAAACTATTCACATTCAACTACTATTTTTCGACCAAATCAGCGCACAGTTTCCACGTCATTTTTCTCAGCCGGTGGTGTCCGCAGCATCTTCACGTTCGCCGGCAGATTCCACGTCTGCTTCCTCCGGATGGAGCATCTTTCGTCCAGGAACGCAACGTTCACAGGTGCCCCGCCAGTCGCGACTGAGCTGATGGTCCAAGATCATGTTCAGGACATGGTTCACCTGAGCCATAAACAAAGTTCCCCCCAAAAAAAAGAAACAAATAATCCATGAAATACTTGTTTTCGACGTTTCCCTACGATGGGTTAGTTTATAATCCCCCTATATGTTCTATGATAATCAATCAACCAGGGTATTTTTTATAGTTCACCTGACATGGTTCACCAATTCTATCCGGGTAGATACCCATAATACCTTGCAAATAAGAAGTCATGGATCCAAGTTCAGAAGTTCTGAGGGTCCTAGATGTTCATCGATTCCTATCTATATATGTAACCATATATATATATAATAATGTGTATATATATATATAAATGTGTGTGTGCACATATCTTCTCACACAATTGTATATACTATTTGTAATTTAGATTTGTAGACATCCACTGTTTATATTAAAAGATCATATTGATATATGATATATGTATACAATTACATATATATATACATGTTTATATCCAAAAGGTTCCAAAAGGCTACTACACCTTGAGGCATTCCCCATTTGACCACTTAGACACAAGCTGGGTGAAAATCATCTTCTTCCCCAACGATGTCAATTTTTCTTGCGGCCAAAAAATGACCTACTGCATACTTATCCCAAAAAAAATAGAAGTTGGTAAATCCCCACCAAAATGTTGCAAAGATTCTCTTTTTGCTTTTCTTTGGGGGTTTCTTTTTCAATCTCTGTGAACCAAAGTAACCAAAGGTCCAATTTCTCACCATCCCATCCCCATCATTTTCCCGTCGGCACCGTGAGCACTCGGCTGTAGTTGCCCATGTCAATGTAATCGGCCAACGGTAAATGTGCAGATCGGATGCCCTGCTCGCGAGCTTTCGCTATGGTGCAGCCTTTATGGCGATTTCGATCTACCTGCGGCTGCAATCCCCCGGAAGTCTCCAGCGATCTCACGATCTCACCCTGATCAACATGTCTTTCTGGAGGAAACTTGCAGAAATGTCTAGCCGCCTAGCCATGTCTAGAGTTAGACGAGTTAGACGATCAACCCCGAAGTGCGGGGCTCTTTGATCTTTCACTATTGATGACCTGTCGTCCCTCTGACCCAAGGTTTTCGTTGTCCTGGCAACTCTCAACAACATCTCTCAAACAGAAAAAGGGTGACTCTGACCAGAGTAAAAAGTCATCAAATTCAGTTTCAAGGTTGGTAATAAGCATAGAAAATATGATCAATGAATATCAAAAAATTGGTTTCTAGAAATCTTTGCCATGAAATGTTGCTCAGCAAACGATTTAGCAACAATTCCACCAATGACATAGACCATCTCCGGTTCAAAGCTTTCAAGCTTTTCTTCAGCATCTGCAGTGAGATAGATCAACTTCTCCTGGAAAGTCTTCATGAAAATGACTGACTGTGGTCGGTGACCGATCAAAATCATGAAAGAAATACTGGCCGCAACATTCTTTCTAGTCATTCACAAAGGTGGTTTTTCCAGCTGTTGACCAACATTCTCCTTGGGAAAAGCTTCAATGTACTTGGTGGTCAACTTTTTCACCTCCCATGACTCGTATCCGGACTGCTTGCTGAGCCCCTCGTGGGTTTTGCTGCCTCAGCCACCAAGTTGCCACAAAAAAACATCAGATCTGTGGTGGATTGAGAGTTTCCGAAGATCAAAATTGCAGATGCTTTCTACGATTTTGCTGTAGCTATGGAAAGTCTTAAGATACTCAAAGGATCTCAGAAGGTGAGATACTGTTGATGTTTTGAGACGTTGAAACTCCTGCAGATTCTGTAAAAGATCCACCAAACAAAGGACCAAAAACTCAGCCCGCTGGGTCGCCCACCTTCCTCCACTCCGGAGAAGCAAAGCTGCACCGGTTGCTGGGCCCGTCGGTTGGCGCCATAGCAGTATAGCAGCTGTTGAATCAAACTTTTCCTGGACCGACACAGAAACGATCTTCAGAAAATAGCTATGTTAATTAATATTACCCTCTGGTTATTTAACATAGCCATGGGAAAAGGCCCATTTATAGAGGCCTAGAAAAAATAATTAATTAATATTACCCTCTGGTTATGACTAACATAGCCATGGTATAGATGGCCCATAGAAATAGATGGTTTACCCATTAAAAAATGTGATTTTCCATGGCTATGTTAAATAACCAGATGGTAAATATGAGTTGGGCTGGGCTTTTTCATGGCTGATATCAAAGTTGAACAATAAAAATCAGCAAAAATATAGAAAAATCAACTGCTAAAAGCACCAACCAGCTGCAGTTCCTTTGGTTGCATCATCTCTTCCCACTCCTTGGGATATGGGATGAAACCCGGTAGCCGTTGAGACAACCCTTACCAAACAGCTGAGATAGGCACAGCACAACTCAATGAAAACCAGAAATGGTACAAAACTCAAAGTGTCACAATCTCCACCTTCAATACCCGAAAAAAATCAGGAAAATCCTGAATGCAAAACCGCCTCTAGTCAAACGTAAGTGTGCATTAGCAAAATGATGCGTGCCTGAAATGCCACGCCCTTCACACCTGACCACAAAATAAGAAATATGCAAAAAAAAACATCAAAACGCATCAAAACACATCAAGTTGAAGGGTCTAAATCCACCACCACGGTGGCCCCTTTCGCTGCGCGTGCGCGAAAATCCTCCAGCTCCGCTGTCTTTCGGGCCGCTCGGGCAGCCTTGATCTCAGCTTCACTGGCATTGGGATCCAATGGCGTCAGAGCGGGGCCTTTGGGGCGATGACTTCCACGCTTCTTCTTGGCCTGGCAGGATCTGCAGGATCTGCAGGATCTGATCATATCATGATGTCAGATAGGTTACCCTCTGGTAAACAAACATAGCTAATTAATGCTAATTATTGAGAATGGCCCAGTCGAAATAGTGGATTTACCCATTGAAAATGGTGGATCTTTCCATAGTTTTTTGTATGTTTACCAGAGGTTAAAAAAACTGGTGTTCTTCCCCAACAGCCCAACTCATCCCAACTCCAGTGCTGCTTCCGGGGAGCAGGTGGTTCCGGACGTTGTTCCAGTGTGGGTTCTGGGATGGTTGAGGTTGAGACTTGATAGCTGTTCACTGGCTGCTGTCACACTTTCCTACCACCTTTACTGTTGGGGATACCATCTGGGTTTTTCCAAGCAAGAATGGGAATTTCCATGAATTTCCTCCATATTGTTTCCAGATGAAATTGTCCAAGAATATCCAACCACAAGAAATATTGGCTTGGACTTGGAACTTGGAACCTCATTTTCTCCATTTCCTTGCCAGAGATTGACCGAGAAATCCTCCATTTCTGGAGAAAAAAAGGTCATGTCATACACAATCCTCCATTTCCGATGAACCCATAAATTAGTAAAGCAACAATCCAGCACTATAGATTGCTGGAATGCCCTAAAACATGCTGGATTCTGCTGGATCCTATTGCTTCACGAACATCAAATGGGTTCCCTTTACGAACCCACCAACCAGTCGTCCAGTCCAGTCGTCGCCTTCTGTGCGGCCTTCCATTCAGCCCGTTGCTCGGCGCGCGCCTTGCGCTTCAGCGCCTTCCGCGAAGGCGCGCCATTGTCCTCGCGATCCGCGGCGTCGCTCTGGTCCGTGGTGCCAGGATCCATCGGCCTAGTGCCAGTGATTTCTTGGAGATTCCTACATACATATGCTGCATGTATACATATGTATATACATGTGTATAAGACATATTAGATGTATTACATCTATTTAGAATTTGTGTGTGTGTGTTTATGCGTGTATGTGTATATCTGTATACATATAAATCATATAATATAATATATATATATACATAGGTACGAAATATGTAGGTTTGAGTGTAGACATGTTTTAATTTGCGGTACGTACGTATGCCTGTTCTGTTCAGCTCTGATTTTATCAAAGATCTTGAGCCAGACTGCAAACGAGTGGAACGCAAGTGCCTGCCGTGCAGCAGTGTGGAGGTGCATCACAGCTGTGGAGACTGCAGAGATCCACAGAGCCTGCATTTCGGAGAAGAGTAGAAACCATAAACTGCCCTTCTGCTGCTCTTCCAGCTTTAGCAGTTGAGAGTCCTTGGAAAATGCTGGCTCAGATTTTGAAAAACAAAAAAACACGATCTGCGAAACAGCTGATAAATATCTTTCAATGAGAGGCATTGAAGGCTCAAACAAATCTGGGCGAACTTTGAGGGTTAAGGTAGTGATGGTAGTGGTCATGAATTGGTCATGAATTAGTATGAAAAAAATGGGGCGGTTCGGGGCACACGGTCGACCTGCCGAGAGACAATTGCACTCAGCCGCTCTTCGGCTGCCTCAATACCAGCGTTGGCCTTGGCATTCGACGTGCCCTGGTGACATCCCTCCTTGGGGTACATGGGTTACCCTCTGGTAAACTGAGATAGCTATCAAAAATTCCCACTGATCATAGATAAATCAACTATTTCTATGGCCATGTGAAATAGCTATGTAACAAATTACCAGCGGGTAACTCTTACATGAACTAACCACAATTCATGTGATTTCACCGAGCCAAATTCTGGGATGCGGGATGAGACCAACATCTCCCCCGCACCTCACGTCTCATCTGGGCGGAGACAGCAAAATCTTTGGCTTTTGCTGACTGGCTCTTCTTGTTCACATGGATGGCCTGGCCCGGATGCCCACGAAGAAGTACCAACCCTCGGTTTTTCCTGTGCCATCAAAGGTCATCAAAGGTCAATCAAAGGTCAAGATTGTGACCTTAAGGGTCCGAATCCCAATCAGCAGGTGAGCATTGATCAAGATGGATGACCAGGCAACACACCGTTTTTCCCGCACCATTTGGCCAAAAAATGCTATGGTTGGCAAGATGCGGGCTGCACAGCTCAAGTTTTTGGTTGAACCATGCAGCTGTGAGCGAGATACAGCATGTCCAGGTACGCGCAACAGGAGGGGTTGACAGGAATTTCCATGCGGCCCTAGGGCATCCAAAACACCTGCAGCTGACTTGTTGGATGTCTGAGCTTTCCAGCTATCCCCCCTGCGCGTTTGAATATTCCTGGCGAAGCCGATCAAGCATTCACGAAGGCAGCTGCCAATATCTGTGGGAGAGCTCCAGAGGGAGCCCATAAGCCCAGCCAGTTTACAAGGTGCAAGGATTTTTTCACTTGCATCAGTAAACACTTCTACCAGGACAAAAATATGAAATCATTGCAAAGCAAAACTGGATTACATGGATTCCTTAGTTCATCATGTTTGGGAACTGATGTTTTGATCTATTCGATGTGGATTTTTACATATTGTTTATTCTCATTCTCTGTGCAGTCGCATTGCATTGATCACTGCCGTCTCGGATCAGTCCCACGACTCGGGAGTTGCACAAAAGAAGTCCTCATTCTGTACCGCGTCCTGGTGACACGGTGACACTGGTCATGCGCCCAACGGAATTGGACGGAATTGAACGGAGATGCCGCTGTTCACATATGTTCAGATCAAAATAGCAGGTAAATTCATGTAAATTCATCTCCCCAAAATATCAGGGAAAACCCATGGGTTTTTGACCATCATCGAATTGATCTGCCCAGAATCCACGGATCTAAATCCCGACTCCTTTTAGGACCCGAGCTAGAATTGTGCGCATGTCTTCACAGAAAAGGTGATTTCACGTTGTCGAATGCTGTCTGCTTTGCAGGAGGAATCATGTAAAGCAACAAAAAATCAAGGATCGTTGGTTTGACAAACTACTGCAAACCATGCCTAGTCAATTCTGTTTGACACATCAATGCCTCCAATCTCAGCGCCACTGCCGAGCGGTCCTCCTGTTCTGCTATATCGGCACCTCCAGTGTGCACCTTCTATGGCATCGGGTGAAGCTACTCCAAAGCACGAGCCAGTTGGGAAGCAATGGTTCTGTGGTGCCATCTTGGCTCACTCATAGTAGAACCCATAGAATACCATACGGTAGAACACCATTATACACCAAGACTGCGCACTGCAAAAAAAATGATGGGAAAACCAAATACCCATTGTCAGATACCGCATGAAATATGCTTAAAATGCATATTATCCATAGACACGACAAGTCAAATCTGTGAAACCTTAGCATCAGCATGAAGATGAAAATAGTTGGTAAACGGATGTTCAGCCCTCCAAATATTCGGGTTTTTGGTGTTTCGAACATCCCCATATCAATCTTGATCGTGGCTGCGGCTAGACAACATCGGGTCTCACCCCTCCAAATTACGGAAAGGAGGCATTTTTGTGTGTCTTTTTTTGTCTTCAAAAAGCTCTGCAATGCAGCAAAAATGGAGGTGTGGTAAAAAAAAAGAAGTGGTTCCCCCCCAAAATCATCCACTTTTTTCAGCCACAAAAAATGTTGGGCATCCATTCATGGAACCTCCCATGTTCTTTGTCAAAAGCTTTCAAGATTTCACCAGAGACTCCCCAGACATCACCAGATCCAAGAGACCCAAGTTGAGATTCGGCCATCCCCGGTGACCCAGCGAAGTTGCCTGGGCCAATCCTTGGTCGAACTTGGGAAAGAATGGTTCTTGGGATGGTTGGGATGGTTGGGATGGTTGGGATACCACCTTATACCAGCTGGTCGAACTTGGGATGGTTGGGATGGTGATGATATGTGGTTAAAACAATGTCATTTTTACCACCCATGACTGGAAATGGTTGGGATACCGTTTATACCAGCTATTGCTATAAAGATAAAAATGGTGATGACTGGGGGATGGTCTATGAAATTCGTTTACCCACATTATGTTTGTTGGTTTTTTCGATTCGCCAATCTGCATTTCTTGTTTTTCGATGAAGCGCTGCGAGTGATCGCCAGGACATGCTTTGCCTGCATCGATAAATCTAGAGACCCCTGGCAGCTCAGGAAAAATCAATGAATTCAATCTTGGGGCAACAGAAATGGATAATCAGTTCTTTGTAAAAAAAACACACCTGTTCTTTTACTTGCCTGGAAAACCATGATGTTTCGCGAGAGGCTTTCCCAGTTGCAAAGACGAGCACTTGAAACCTTACCTAGCTATGCCTCTGGAGCAGACTCTTGATTGAACCAAGTCCTGCTGGTGTCTCCTGCAGTCGATATAGATATAGATAGAGATAGAGATAGGTAGAGATAGATAGAGATAAGTAGGTGTACATAGATACACACAGGTATACATAGATGATCATAGATGTACATAGATGTACATAGATTTACATTGATTTACATAGATGCAGCAATAAATGATGCTATAGATGGTATGCATGATGTCTATCTATGGCATATCATATCTATATACATATATATATATATGACCCAGTGTCTGGTGCTCCCCCCTCCCCCCGAGATGGCGATGGTCCCTATATGTATCAGTAGGTTGTGATCATGTGTGTATACGTATGTAGTATGTGTATGTGCAAATGCATACAGCATGTATATGTATGTGTATATGCATACGCCTGTGTATCCCTCACTCCCCGTGGATGTGGTGGGGGGTGTTGGGGGGTGGAGGGGAGGGGTTAACCCATGTGGTGGGGGGGTGGGCGACCAACCCACAAAAAAGAAGATTATGGGTTTTCGACGCTTTTTTATGGGTTGGCGAAGCTACTTGATCAAAAACCCAGTTTTGTTGACTAAAACCTGGTTTTCGGAGAAACTGACTGAAAACTCAAAACGAGCTTTTGGTAGCTCGACTCGCTTTTCTCAGGGATTTGGTTGATGTAGTACAGTTCCCCCCTGATGGTCGTGCCGGGTCACACAGGTGGCGTCCAACACGGCGTTTCCGCATTGCCAGCCTCCACCAAAAGGCACCGGCCACATGGACAGCCTCAGACGAAGGAGGGATCTGGAAGGGCACTGATGGTTGATTCGAATGAAGGATACCAATTAGATGATACTTGAATGAATGACTAATGGGATGATACTAATCCTGTACTAATCCCCAGTCCAATCACTTCAATCTGATGATTTTTGAAGGCCGCCCCACTTGACCAGGACTTGATGTGATGTGAAACATCAGAAATCTTCGACCACTTGGACTTGATCATCCACTAAGTCAAGGCAGCGCTCACTGGAATCGCCCCTGGGCATGGCTCAATATTTAGGACTTGGACCACAGATCTTAGTCTATGTTTAGTCTAAATCATCCAATAATTGGGGTATATACCCCATTTTGGACCCATACCCAAGCGTGACCTACTTTGGAGCAAGTTGAAGGATGCTCTAGGCAACTCAAAAACTTTAGGGGCCCAAACTCCTCCCTCCAGTTTCTGGTCGATTTGAGGCTAACTGCTTTCCCTCACAATGATGGGCCCCAAATCCAACTATGTTCATTGGGTTGTGACAAACCATGAAAACTTGTGGATGGGATTTGATTCCGATGAAATAAAGACCCATTTGACAAGTAGTTCTCACTGTTTCCAGTCCATAATATTCACAAAACGCCCTTACAATCAGAATATCACAGGAAAACTCAGCTCTTCGTCCCGTTCCAGCCAAGCCAAAAATCATGAAATTCAGATCCTCCCGGGCTACAAATCCTGCCCCCTCCATCCCTTCCATCCTTTCCATCCCTTCCATCCCTTCCCTGCGAGCGACTTGATGTCAGGCCGGGGGGGACGTGACAAATGTGCCACCAGGATCTTGCAAAGCTCGTCTTCAAAACACACAAAGACCTGCCGGACAAAGAAAAGTGCCTCCCTGTTTCATCTTCTGCAACGAACAACAGAATAATCACTGGCTTCAAACGTAAACCACCTTGTTTGATCAGCTTGTTGATTCAGGGACATTGGACCATCCACTGTCCCAGGTCAGGACTTTTTCCGGAAAATCGACGGGGGGACATTGGCATTCTCGTCCTCGTGATGTTTCATGGTTAAACATGGTTAAAGAAACTGTATGTGTAAAACCAACTTTGATGGTTCCATGGGTTCCATGTCCATTTCGGGTATTGGTTTCCCGTCTCGATTTCCACCCAGCAAACACTTGACTTGCTGTGAGCAACATACCAAAAAAACACCAACCAACTGATCATCCATCATAAAACCTGGATATTCTTCTAAGCACAACCTCTTCCAAACAGTCCAAATAGCCAAATCATCCAAGTGATTAAACCATTTTGGCATTAAAACATATTAAAACAACCATTTTGTGACTTAGGGTTTTCCCAATTTTCAGAAACCTCATGACTCCAATCCCACCACTGTCCGTTTCGGCGCCTGGTTTCCCAAAGAATCCCGCCACTGGCCCTTGAAAATCTCTGCGCCTATCCCATTGGAAATCGATCCGGACAATCCATGGGTTTTCTTCACAAAATCCCAGAAAAATGTGAGCAAACCGATAGTTTATCCGATACCCCCTGGTAAGTTAACATAGACCCTGAAAATCGCCAATTGTTAATGGTTTCACTAGTCTTCCAACCCCGATGACTGCCAGGGTCGAACTATCCTATTTGAATGGATCACAAAATTTCCATGACAGCATCATATATCCTATCATATCCTATCATCAAAATCCCCACAGCATCACCAGCAGGCTCCTAAAGTGATCCGAGGGCAGGCCGACGAGGGGGTGGCCGCGCAGGCCACCGGCATCTGTGACTCCTCAATCTCCACAGTTGGAAGGGTTCATAGTAGGTGTGGTTCTTGAGTCCCAATGAACCAGTAGACTCAGTAGACAGTGTATGTCATGAACATTGGTGATATCCTAGTAGTAATGATATGTAGTTAACATAACATACCAATAGTATCCAATAGTGATATCAATGTTTTATCTAACATAACCCAGTAGATACGTACATACAGACATTCATACATGACATCATATCATATCAGATTACACCACATTGCGTCACACCGCACCACGCACTAACATACAAACATGTAAACATACCAAACATACAATCCTACCAACATATTGCAACACATCAAACATACCAAACATACAAACATACATTCATATGGTACATTACATTACACTCCATTCCATTTCATTACATGACATTCCATTGCATCACATTATCTATATTACATTACATGATTTACAATTAGATTACATTGCATTGAATTATGTTTCATGGCATGCCACTGCAATGCATTTCATTAGATTGTTCTACACTACATCATGCCTTATATCACCTTACATGTCATTACCTACAAACATACGTACATGCATACGCATATATATACACAAATATGAAGAAGAATACAAACATAAATGAAAAACACATGCAAACAAGCGCACAAACATACACATTCATAATATTCATAAGCCCACGTACTGTCACGTACATGTACATCGCATGACACTCCGTCACATTTCGCAACACCACAGCAAATCACATTGCTTACATTGTATTCATACAAAACACAACATACACCATGACACAACGAAACAAAACATACAAACACACAAACATGCATACATTACATACCACACACACAGACACATTGCATACGCGTTTTGCCCAAGATTTCAGGATATAAGTACAGGACGTCACACTAAATTACAGTGTACTGTTGGCTATTCTCCCTTCTCTCTCTCTCTCTCTCTC
>Ga0126342_10008263_pt1 | contig 18641 bp, 13 predicted proteins | sample Cyp1metagenome_FD_92528 | JGI IMG/M metagenome (GOLD analysis project Ga0126342, IMG submission 92528) | Coral microbial communities from Lord Howe Island, Old Settlement Bay, Australia - Cyphastrea 1 metagenome | ecosystem: Host-associated > Invertebrates > Cnidaria > Coral ...
ATAGATACGATAGATACGATAGATACGATAGATACGATAGATACGATAGATACGATAGATACGATAGATACGATAGATACGATAGATACGATAGATACGGTAGATAAGATAGATACGGTAGATAAGATAGATAAGATAGATAAGATAGATAAGATAGATAGATAGATAGATAGATAGATAGATAGATAGATAGATAGATAGATTAGATAGATAGTTAGATAGATAGATAGATAGCTAGATAGATAGATAGCTAGATAGATAGATAGATAGATAGATATATTTATATAATATAGTGATTTCCTACTTCTGCGTTGGTTCATCAAAATGTTGCCCTGTGCGAAAGAGTGAACCACACTCACCACAAGCAGAGGATGCTGCTTATGAATGGGAACCCATGGCTGAAGGTTGGGGTGTAGTTGGGGTGAAATGACCAACATTGATGATCAGTCACCGGATTGTAACATATTGTAGCCCATTGAAAGTGAAATAAGTATGAATGAGTAGATTAGTTCATAAGTTACAGAACTTATTTTTCTTATCACCCACCGACAATTTATATAATAATTTTCAGGATTAAAAAAAGGCGGTGCTCTTAAAGACCGGCTGGGTAGCATGATGCCATCAGACGCCAAGCTGCAGCCATTTTGGGTCGCACGCCATCAAAAAACCCAAAGACGCGGAGTCGGTCCGGTGCCGGTGCCGGTCGCCCAGTGACAGGAAAACATATTTATATGTAGCATATGGTATAGTATATATATATGTATATATATATATATATATATGTATACAGGTATATATATATATTTAATGTATATATAGTCATATATATATAGAATAGTATAGTATATAGTATATAGTATATAGATGTATATAGTATATATATATACATAGAACAGTATTTATTGTATATAGTATATAGTATATATAAGGTGGCGATAAAATGGCCCATTCATACATGGTTTACCTATTAATAGCATGGTGATTTTCTATGGCTATGTTAAATAACCAGATGGTATATATATATATGTATAGTATATAGTATAGTATAGTGTTATATAGTGTTATGTATAGAGTATTCTATAGTGCCTTTTGAGTGGCCAAACCAATGCTTCAAGGTCGACATTTTCACCCCAGTTTTTTTGGAAGCTCACCGAGAGGTTGATCAGGTCAGCCTAAGTGCCAAGGTTGAATGCAAGAGTTTCGGTTAACCAGCAGTCTACATCGACAAATAGACGTACTGATAAATGAATATATATATATACAATATTACATATATATATATATGTATAATAATGTTATATATAATATCATTTAATGTTATATAATATAATATACAATGATATAATATAGTATAATATAATACAATGCAATACAGTGCAAAATAATAATAATAATAAACATAGTAATAATAAAAATAGTAATAATAATAATGTATATATATATATAAATACATACATATTTGAGTCATATACCATCTAGTTCAGGGTCATGATACACACATTTTTTGGGTCATTCCACTGCATTCATCGCGCTCTCCGGTGGCTGGCTGGTTTTGATCCCGGCGGTCTTGTCGTTTTGTCCGTTGGATTCCCAGCGGAAATGGCTGGTTAAATCAGCAGAACATGTGCTAAATCCCCCCATTTAATTTGCATCAAAAGGTTCAGTATAAAAATCAATGAAATCCCAAATTTTCTTGGTCCAATCATAACATTTAACGCTGACCCTCTGGTAATCAAACATAGGGAAACGCCCGAACTAAATGGAAGCTTATAGCTTGGAAAATCATTGAACTAAATGGTGGATTTTACATTGCCACGTTTGATGATGAATTGGATTTCGGGGGAATCCTCAATGGCTATGGCTGCCAAGTATGGCTAATAGATACCCAAGTATGGCTATATCATGCTATATCAACAGTATGGGTGATCTCCAGCGCATCTCAAGGTTGATATCATGACATCCATAGATCCCCCTGTGTCATGCTCCCAGGTGCAAAAATCGCTCGCATGGCTCGTAGCAGTGCGCTGACGCGCGCCCTGTAACTCGGAGAACAGGGGATTTCACCAATTTTACCAGCAGAGATGAAGATTTTCATGGTGAAAATGACAACTTTTGGTTGGGCGATGTTTTTTTTTTTTTTTGAAGTCAAGGTTAGTTAAGGTTTGGTTGGATGAAGAATTCAGGATTTTGTTGCTGAATCTCACTGTTTTCATTAACCCAGTGTAGCTTGGGATTTAATCATAGAAACAACAGTCCAATGAGTTGATTTTTCCCATGAAAAACAGAGGTTTTGGATTGGAGCATATCATGGGATATTGATGGGAAATTCTGATGGGAGATTGATAGGATATTGGTGAAATATTGGGATCTCTGAGCATCTCTGAGCTGTGAGATCCCGTATAAATGTAGGTTATCTGATGTTTGAACATCAGCAAACTAAATGGATGATTTTCTACAGGAGTTTTCTGGTGGCTAATCCAGAAGGACCTGGCTTGTGGAAAGGTAGACTGGTATTTTATGGTTGATTTACCTCTTAAAAATAGGTGATTTACCGCTTAATACTGTATAACATGTTAAATGTTCAACAGCTATTTAAAATTGCCCATTCATGGTTGATTTACTTCAAATGGTGATTTTCCAGAGCCATGTTAGTTTACCAGAAGGTAAATAGTAGCTTGTTGCAACGAAGAAAAATGGGATATTGATAAACTGAAAAACATCACAGACAGGGTCGATCTGTCAGCACTTTGAAAATTGAACAGGGACCCAAAGGAAAGTACGAGTGGGAGTCTTGAACAACCCATGATATCAAGACATTCTGGACGAATCAAAATGTCTCCAGATTTCCGGTTGGGAAATACAAACTCAATGGGTATTAGAATGGGAGAATCATCTAGAAATTCGGGGATGATTCCTTTAAACCCTCATTTTAGGTGACTGGAACCCAGTACTTTGTGGCTTTCTAGCAGAGGATGCAACAACTCGCTGGCTCTTGGTTTGCGCACCCTCAACGTCGCCGTCGCCGTTGACGACCCTCTACGGGGAATCTGTCTCCCAATACCGGTTTTCGTCACTTTTGACATCAACCCTAAAAAAACCGTAGAAAACCCTACATTAGCCCTAAAGAAACCCTAAATGAAGCCTAAGGAAACCCTGAAGCCCCCAATGAAAGTGTGTATAGTGAAGTACCTGTGGGGTGTAGCGCACGTGCTGCGGGTACAGGAGAATTTTCCAGCTAGCCATGTGACCGTAACACTCAACGAGTTTCCTGTTATGTCGTATGCTTATCAAATTTGAAACGACAGATTGCCTTGACCCATTGTCCAAACTTACAGTCCATTTCATAGTTTCACCTTCTGGCTATGTAATATTCCCCTAATCACTTAGTACCTATGTATGTACACATACGCAATTCTCTCTCTCTCTCTGTAGATACAATTGCATGTACCTATTGTATTTAGAGAGAGAGAGACACACACACACACACACCCACATGTGTGTATGTATGTATGTATGTATAATATATATATATATTATAACTATATATATATGTATATATAACTATATATATATATGTATTTGCGCAAACCCTATGTCTCGCCGTCGCCTGAAACGGCTAAAAGCTGATGGTTTTGGTTGATTTTTCAATTTTCACCCTTTCTTTTTTTTTTCAAAAACTTGTCCCGCAGAAACACATGCACGAAACTTTTTCATCATCTCACTGGAGTTACTGAAGGCGTGCAGCTTCGAAGGCATCACTAGGTGACACTCTGACAAGGCCAGTGGCGCATTCCTTTCTGCACAACGCGGCTGCAGCAAGGACTTGAACATCAACGTCAGAAAGTCAACAGTGTACCATCGACAGCGTGTTAACATAAACATAAGATTTCAAACAGCGTGCCAGCAACAAAGTGTCAACATAAACATAAGAAAGTCAACAGCGTACCATCAACAGCATGTTAACATCTACATAAGAAAGGCATCAGCGCACCATCAACAGCGTGTCAGCATCAATATAAGAAAGCCAACAGCGCACCACCAACAACGTGTTAACCTGAACAATGTAAAAGGGTAGCATGAAGAGCGTATTTTAAACAATAACAAGAAAATCTACAGCGTACCATCAAGAGATGTTCAAGCTGAAATAAACAGTTAAGAACATAGCATCAAGAGCGCGTTACACAAAAAGTTCAGAACATGATCCTAGGAAGTTTAACAGAGTAACATGCTAGCCGCGTTGAGAACGCTATTATCGCCCCAGCGCAAGAATGAAGATGGCTCCTTTCCAACCATACACATCCAAAAAGGCAAGAATCCCGTGCGCCTGCCAGCAAAAATTAACATGGCTCTTTTCCAACCATCACAAATCACTGCCCCTGCCACGCAAAATCGACATGCTTTCCATTCACGGACAAATAAGAACAAACATCACTCACCAAAAAAACGGATAAAACATCAACCTCCCAAAAAATCAAAAAACGCAAGAATCTCTCGTGCCTGCCAGCGAAAATTAAAATGGTTCTTTTCCAACCATCACAAAACACTGCGCCTGCCACGCAAAATGCACGTGCTCCGATTCATTGGTGGCCGCAGGTAAAAATGCATTTTTGGCGGTGTGAAAATAGAAAAAAAAGTTTCGCTTGCACGAAATGCAAATCTCGAAAGTGATGCCGGACCATTTTGGCGACGGCGAGACACAGGGTTTGCGGGTATATTTGTATATACCAATATAGTACCAATATAGTACAATATTATGGTATATAGTATATTACCATAGTACAATATTATGGTATATTTTACCAATATTATCACAGTACTATAATATTATTACCATAATAGTACTATAATATTATTACAATATAGTATAATACCAATATTATCATAGTGTATATTACATCTATACCTCTCCGCCAGCCTGGCCGCCGTGGCGGCGGCTCTGGGCGTGCTCTACGGATCGGCCTTCGTGGACGCAGGGGAGCCCAAGGGGAGCCGGAGCGGCCGAGATTTCCATGGGGATTTCATGAGATGAATGGAAAATGAATGGGATTTGTAGCCAACTTTTTATTTGAAACTTTTTGATCGCTGATATTGGGGGATGGTCATTTTTGCCGTTTTTCATACACCCATTAAACACAAGGAATTCCATTCATGATTGTGGGGTTTCCATTACCCATAAATTTCATTTGTTGACCATGGCACATACAAAGCAACATAAATGGGAATTCACCACTTAAGATTGTAATCAAGGGTAAATACACGAGAAATGCTAGATCATATACCCTCTGGTTATTTAACTATTGAATATGGCCCATTTGTGGATGATTTACAGATGATCTACCTATTAAGAATGGTGACTCTCCAGTTCGCTACGTTAGGGTAGTCTTTGGGATGTTCCATTTTGACTCATCCAAGTGATCTCCCGTTTCCGGGTTCGATGATGTTAACCTTGCGGAGATGTGCCTGCATCTACAGGCTGGTTCCACAATAATTTTTTTCAAGCAACCCTTTGAGTGTTGCAGACAGATACCCTCTGGTAAACAAACATAGCTATTGAACATGGTCATTTATAGCTGATTTACCCATAAAAAATTGTGATTTTCCATAGTTATGTAAACATTTGCCAGAGGGTAGATGTACTCAAGATGAATCAACCATAGCAATGGAAATTCCGGAACTAAATGAAGGTCTATAGCTGGGAGAATCGAGTTGAACTACAGTAAATGGTGAATTTTCCAGCAAACCACGTTTCACTACCAGAGGGTATATGATAGTGTGTATATATATATATATATATGTATACACCTACGGTTGTTTAACTGTTGAATGTAACTATGTAAAAATTGCCATTTATCATAGGCAAATCATCATGTTTACCCTCTGGTAATTTAACATAGCTATTGAACATGGCCATTGAAATAGTGGATTTTCCCATTAAACATGGTGGTTTTCCATCGTTTTTTGTATGTTTACCAGAGGGTATCAAAGGCAAATCAAGTTTCACAGAATTGGATGATGGGAAAATGTACAGGAAAACCATGTATTTGATGGTAAAAACCATGGTTTCCTGTAGATTTTCTCTTGAACCAAGCCATTGAATCATACATCATCTATTTCTATGGGCATTTTTTCCAGATCCCGAAGTGGCCTAGGCTGGCCTGGATGCCCGAAGTGCGTCGCTGGGCAACCTGGGCACCGTTTTTTTCGCTCGGAAAAATCGCCATCGACATCCCCTTTCAGATGCTGCAAAAACATCGGAAATCGATGGGCAAACTATGGAAAATCCACCATTTCTAATGGGAAAACTCACTATGTCTATGGCCATGTTCAATAGCTATGTTAGTTTACCAGAGGGTATGGGAAATTCCATGGTAAATGGACAATCAAATGGGAAAATCATCGAACGAAACGGGGGAGTTTCCAGTGGAAACCATGTGACTGACTGATTATCAGACGGTAAGTGGTTCACTCAGTTCTTCAGAATCAAAATGACGATTCGCAAGTTTTGATACTTCAGCAGTCAAAATACAGATTGCTTGTGTGTTCTTTTCCTCAAGCAAAATACCGCAGTTGATTGGTTACAGTATTTTTTGGGGATCCTACTACAGTAAGTGGTTTCTTGGAGATTTCAATCCTATTAACCGTTAACCAACGGGATACCTATTATATAACCAGTCTTTCATGGGATGAGACAGTGTCACGGCCTGAGTTTCTGTTCCGAGATCCATACCATGCGGATGGACAAGTGGTCGATGATTGTTTTAAGTGACATTAATGTCAAGCCTGGATTAATAAACCCCGTAAAAACGGCTGTTTAATGGGGAGGGTACCATAAAAAGTATCAGATGAAATGACTATTGGAGGAGTACCCCTAATTAATAGACCATGGTTTACTAGTCCGGGGTTGACATTAAGTGACATTACAACATAAGAAAAATCAGACCATTCTGTTTCGCAAGTCTGGACATGGCTAGATCTGGCTCAGAATCATCTCATCTACATGAAAGTTCCGGCAAGATCTATCATTGGAAAAATGGTAAAGCCTCCAGAGAGGTGGCAAATGTTCAAAATGATTGACACATGTTCAAACTGACCCGTGTTTCATGGTACTGTGGCTAAGTTTTCAAAACACCAGCGCAACTTTTACCATCAAAATTATGGGTGACATCTATTTTTACCATCAACATCTGGGTGACTTCATGATTGCCTTACTGTGGGTTCTTCTCGTTCCCCTACTGGATTCCTGGGGTAGACCACCACGGTGTTCTCTTACCTATCATGAAACAAATAGCCCTAGTGAGTAAGTCCCTGCTTTCAGTGGGTTATCCCATGGAAAAAAACCGGAAAAAAACCACCCCACTTCCTCAGCGCAGTCACGAAATGGGATGATTCTCCAAAAAGTCCCCCACAGTGATGTTTGCTTGATTATAAATCCATTAAGTATACCAATACCCCCCCTAAACCCAACACAAAGTTTCCTAGGGCCAGAAGTCACAGTCTGAGAGATTTGAGGATTACCGGACTTGAGGTCTACTCAGATGCGGGGCTATCGCGCAGTCCCCAGCGGGCCACAAGTGCCCCATGGTTCTTTGGGAAGAACGGGTTCCTAAATTTGGCTGTGGTCAAACTGATTCCCCCAGATGGATGGTGTCATACAACAATGAACTTGCCAGCGGTCAAACATAAAAAGCCCCCCCAAAATTGAAAGGTGTCAGATAAAAACAACGTAAAGAGAAGATTTGTTGGCCCACTACCACACCTGAATGGCACAGGTTAAGTGTTGAAACAATTTTTGTTAGACTCCATATGTAAGGGATAGGGTCAATTCCTATCTTCCCTTTTGTTGGTTTTGACCACCATAGCTCAGATATCCTCAAATGTTATCCACATTAATACCGGTCGAATCCATTTTCGGCTGATAGATTCACCAAGTGTGCTTGTTCAATCCACTTGCTGCGTTAGATCTTCATTTCAGTTGGTTGAGTCATTTTTGATTGTTACCTCCAAGTTTGTTATCCGGCCGATTTCTGGTCAAATTCTCTCAGGTCTGGACAAGATGTTGGAGAGTCCTGATGACAAGAGCTTGCAAGTCTCTGCCCGGATCTCAAATCACTTCACAAAAAATTAGTTTAATCAAGAACCATTGGGGATTGAAGTCAAAAAAGAATCGCTTTAGACAAACACAATATGGTTGGTCTTCCCATTTTTTGCGAGTCAGATCTCCTGGGTGGTTCATTTTTGTTGGGTGCTGAAACCTCATCATGGTTTGATGTTAAATTCCATGTTTTTTTTTTTTTTCGATGACCTTCACCTTCTTGATGGTCAACTCCCGTATTGAAGTCTATTTCCTAATCTTGTTGGTCTGACCGTTTGATCCAACGTTTGCAGATTCCTCGATTTTTTTTGGGGCTCAGATTCCCTAAATTTGGGGCTGTCCTATAATTTGGGTCACGTGGTCACCATTTTGCCATTCGCCTAGGAAGGCTTCTGGGTGGGCGAGAAGGGTTTCGAGAAGTCCCAGTGGGCCCAGGGTCACTTGGAGGTTTGGATGGGGATTTTTTTGCTGTGGATTTAAACAGCCAAAATGGGGATGGGGAAACGCAGAAAAACCACGTATATATATATGTCATTATGTCTTTATATATATATTATATATGTCTTTATATATATTTATATGTATGTATATAACCAAGGCATATTTCCTTTTTGGTTGATTTGCAAATGACGGGGGAATCATCGGGGAAAACCATCAAAAAAACCCATCTCTTTGGGATGAAGCTTCACGGGGACTTCGCCATAGATTCGATGGGTGAACGCTGGTAAACATAGAAAAAGCTATTGAAAATGGCCCATAGAAAGTTCGTGGATTTACCCATTTTCATAGCTTTTGGTGGATCTTTTCAGTTCGTTTTTTGTAAACGTTTGCCAGAGGGTGAACTCATCCCAAGTTGTTCCTGGTTTAAACCTTCCAATCAGGAAGATTCGACATGACCCGATTTTCAACACACAGCTGGGTGGTGCTCCGGTCACCAGGTCACACGGGTCACCAGGTCAGCAACCGGTCAACTTATCATCCCTGTTGAACTGCCATAACTTTGGGTCAACTGTTGAGACAAAGCCATATGACAGACACAGGGGGAATACCCAAAGTTATGGCAATTCATGCACAGACACATGGGTATATATATAATATATATATATATATATAATGTAATTGGGTATGTATATATATATGTAATTTTGCTGCATACACACATGCAAATACACGTACACATACACATACCTGTGCATGTACATGTATATAAATGTAGACGTAGACATGGAAAGGACACATAGAAGTGGAATGATCACCACAGTTGTATATGTCCTTTAACGGTTAATTTCCAGACGGGTCACCCCCATTGAACAACCGATAGGTAAATGACAATAAAGGGTATACACGGTATACCACGTCGGCCCCTCCATTTTTGGCAAAAAAGACAATGTTGAGAACATATGTACGTAATGTACATGTATATAATGTAATGTAATGTAATGCAGTGTATGTATATATAATTATATATATATTTATTGAACAATATACATATGTATATATATATATATATACACTGTATATACATAAACAAAACTGAAAAGTAATTCATCACTGTTTTAGTAGGATTTCACTCACTTCCCATGGTATCCCCTTGCCATGGCTCCACTTTTTTTGCCGACACTCCCAGGCTACCGCTACCGCATGCGAGCCAGCCCTGAGGCTTTCGTGGGAACCACGAGGGTTTTTTGGAATAGATACCATGAAATATAGCGGATTTCCCCATATCCCACTCGTACCGGGTCATCGATTTGCGGCGCAAGTTGATGAAATCAGGCTTCTTTTCCCGGCAATCCAATACTTGAGGAGTCGATGAACAGGGAATAGTTACGAAGAGTTTTGACTTTTTGGGGGTTCCATTGAGCCAACCCAAGTGATTCGTGGGAAACATGAGTTTTTTTTCCAGATTGACCATCAAAACTTGGGGATTTTGATGGATTTGCCTAGTTTTTGAGAGAAAGCCGGATGATGTTTCTGGATCTTTTCGGGGATGAACAATGTCTGGGAGGGCACATCAAATGGGATACATAGCTTGGACAGTCAGAGGTTTCCAAAGTCATGGGGGTACCCCTAAATCATCAATTCTAATAGGATATTCCATTATAAACCATGCATTTTGATGCATTTTGTGTATCCCCCCATTGATGGAACTGCCCCATTTCTAGAAATGGAATGAAGACACCAGCGGGGACATCTCGGACGTATTTTCGGGTAAGACATCAAGTGGAAACGCTTCCCATCGGGATCGCGGTCTTTTTCTATCTTTGGGCGGGAAATCCTACACAGGTTTGGTTGAAAATCAGGGGAGACCCGGGGTTGGTGGCATGTTTTTCCAGACCGGAGAGCTTTGAAAGCCTGGTTTGGAAGAAGACGGAGTGCCACATTGAGTGGATCCATCAGGGCATTTATCTCATAGCCAAGCAATATTTCGCCAAAATGACAAGCACCAAGAGCTTTATTCAAGCTGGTCGATCATCCCCTTAAGTGAAGATTTTTCGAACCGTGATTTATATTCTGGTTGGTGGTTTAGAACATTTTTTATTTTCCATAATATATGGGAATAATCATCCCAACTGACTTTCATATTTTTCAAGATGGTTGAAACCACCACGCAGATATTGATTAATAGTGGTTAATAGATCTATATATATCAATCAATTGATAGATCCATTAATATATCCGTTAATATCCATTTAATAGATCACTTTAGGGATTTTCGATGGGAAAACTTTTCGATCGGACAACAGTGGTCCCTCGCGCGCCAGGAAGTCAAGAAGGGCATTGACACTCCTCCCATGCCGGGATGCTCGTGGTCGACATGGCGAAGGGGAAATCCCTATGAAATGGTGGTTTTTGATGGTTTCCAGCTGTGAAAAAATGCTGGTTTAATGGGTTTTAAATGGAAATTCCACTATGAATCAAGGTTTTAAGTTGTAAAAAAGGGGACAATTCAAGATCAATGGGTGATTTTTCAGCAAGCCACGTTTGATTGCCGGAGAGTAAGACCAATAATATAGCCATATCTGGGTAAATTACAACGACCTCACTGCGACCGAACCCTGGAAATCATGGTTAGTAATTAGTAAGGGGAATCATCCCCAAATGGCCTTAATTCAGGTTGGTGAATTATTGTAATTTATATTGCCATATATAGCCTACAACAAAAGACATGGGGATGAAATGAGATGAAGAGTTTCACAGGCAACAGCTACTCCTGCCGGGTTCAAATTACGGGATTTCCACGACGCAACGGCGATGTCCCCTCCATTCCTGGTTGGTGGATAAAGAGGTCCCCTCCACGAAACTGATCAATAGGTAGATTATAATACTGGTTGGTGGTTTGGAACATTGGAATTTTGTGACTTTCCATTCAGTTAGGAATTTCATAATCCCAACTGACTATATCATATTTTTCAGATGGGCAGGTATACCACCAACCAGAATTGATAGTATACCAATCATGGCCCCAATTCAATTTTTCCTAGGACATTACTGCACTATGGCAGTTGCTTGCAAAAGCATTGAGTCAGAAGGTTTCACACCCAAAACATCAAAAGACACTGATCTACTGTTATCTTTCAATACTTCCCAAAATTGATTTACGGGAAAAAATCAGGACCCCCCTCCCCCCCCATAATTTGGGAAGAAACATCTGGTTGCAATCACATTTTTCCCCCAGTTGAACCACTCCATTAAAAATCAGATGGTTATGTCTGATTACAGGCCATCAACCATTTTTCTGTGTTTTGTTAAGTTCATTCCCACTAGCATCTTGGGTAATTTTTTCCTAGGGGTACCCTCTGGTAATTTAACATAGCTATTGAAAATTGCCATTCAGTTCGTGAGTTTTCCCATTAAAAATGGTGATTTTCCATTGTTTTTTGTATGTTTACCAGAGGGTACCCCTAAAGTCAGCCATTTTTGGGGATTTTCCGCCCAGTTTCCAGCTGGGGCCTTTCAAGATCAAGTTGGGTGAGGCTCTGTGGATCATGGGTACCCCAATAGCTGGATGGTTTATAGTTAAAAATCCAATGGAAAAATATGAACACATGTATATATGTATATATATATATATGAATATATATCTATAATATATATATATATATGTATAAATAAATGATATATATATACACATGATTGAGCGGTACGATCATTTTTTGGACACCTCCAGTTGTTACCCTCTGGAAACACGTGCCAGCTATTGAACATGTGTATATATACATATATACGTATATATATATATACTGTATATATATATAATAAATATGATTTAGGGCTACGATCATTTTTGGACACTTCCAGTTGTTACCGTCTGGAAAAAACATGTCAGCTATTGAACATGGTTTATAGTGAAATTTCCTATGAAAAGACATATATACATATATGTATGTATATATATATATATATATATACATACACATGATTTAGGGCTACGATCGTTTTTGGACACCTCCAGTTGTTACCCTCTAAAAAAACATGTCTGCTATTGAACATGGTTTATAGTGAAAAATCCAATGAAACCACATATATATATATATATGTATATGCGCATATATATATATATATGTATATGCGCATATATATATGATTTAGGGCTACGAACATTTTTGGACACCTCCAGTTGTTACCCTCTTGATAGATGATTTACCTATCAAAAAGGGTGATTTTCCAAAGTTATTTGGTTTATTGGACGGTCTCAATGGGGAAACCAATGATTTGAAGGGGTACGGTAACCCCAGTTTAAGAAGCACGCACTGGTGTTTATGGGGTTGGATCAGCACGCAACAAACATGGGGTTGGACCTGCAAATTTTGAGTGTAAACCACGGGATGATGCCTGCAACGAAGATGATGCTTGTTTGGGGGCGTCACAAGTTTCACCCATGCATACAGTTATATAAATACCCAAAAATAAACATAAAACACTCTAGATACCATGAAAATGACATGAAAGGTGGAGCTTGGGGGGGCGGGTACCATATATATGTATATATATAATACAATACAATACAATATAATATAATATAATACAATATAATATAATACAATATAATGTGATATAATATAATATAATACAATACAATGTGATATAATATAATATAATACAATATAATATAATATAATATACTAAAAGTATAATATACTAAAAGTATAATATACTAAAAGTATAATATACTAAAAGTATAATATAATATAATATAATATAATATACTAAAAGTATGTATATATAAATATACACACAGTACTGCAATCATCCTGTTTGGAAAAGATCGGGAACAGTGTTTTTTTTTGGACAGTGACGGACCCTGCCAGTTGTAGAGTCATAACACAATCACTGCGGGCAGATGCTGGGCGGCAGCGGCAACAACGACAACCTGCGTGGGCCTTAACCTTGGAAGCCTTGGTGCTTCAAACATGGCGGTTCTGCGATCGATCGCCCTGTTGGTTGATTGTGGGATAGGAGGTTAACCCAATCTACCGGGGATTATGATCGATTCCGGGAATCCAGAGGCGAATCAATCACTGCTCGCATGGGTCAGTTTTTACGGTGGATGTTTAGAAAATGGGAGATTCAATCACCGTGTAGGGATTTGATTGGTTTGAATATGCGGGATTGACCCCTTGAGTTGTGGCATTTTAAGAGGGACTATTATGATCAACCAGAACATTTTTGGGCGCCTTATTTTCAGACGGATCGATAAACCATGGTTGATGATAGGGGGGGTTACCCCCAATCAGTGATAATTTGCTACTGAAATGACACGCCCCAAAATTGAACAGCCCAGAAGTTTTGGTACTCCGAGGGTGGTATTGTAAAGCTGCTTGCTGTAACATTGTGAGCGGCCAATCATCAAGGTGATACGCTCTTACTTCAAGATTCCTTTCGCATTTCGCTGTGACTTTTCTGTGGTTTCATTTTTATTTCAGCTCAAAATACTGGAAAGCTGGCAAAGATATTCCAGCAATGGCAAAGAAATCGTCACCTGAAGAACAGTCAACTAAAGCTCCCGATGAGGATCGCTCCCTGAAAACTACAGTTGTCTTGCCCAGTGGACGCAGTGAAACTGTCGAGGTCTCCAGGTCTGGAACCGTTGTTGAAGTGAAAATCGCTGCACAACGGTCTTTGAGGAAAGGCTTCTTGCGGCTTTGTGCGCCTGATGGGCGCCCTTTAGATCCAATAGAGGCTCTTCGACTTTCTGGGCTTAAAGATGGAGACAGCCTTGCTGTTGTTGCACTTCAGCCAAAGATAGCTGCAACGTGGAGTGCGTTTGCTGTGTGGTGTGTTGGAGGTGATAGAATTGTCACATGGGGCCATCCACACTTTGGTGGTGACAGCTTGAGAGTTCACCGTCAGCTCAGGAATGTGCAGCAGATCTGTGGCGCAGGAGAAGCTTTTGCTGCTATTCTGGAAGATGGAAGTGTGGTGACCTGGGGCAATCCAGACCGTGGTGGTGACAGCCTCAGAGTCCAAGATCAGCTGAGGAATGTTCAGCAGATTTGTAGCACAGCCTATGCTTTTGCTGCAATTTTGGCAGACGGAGCCGTAGTGACCTGGGGCGATCGAGAATGTGGTGGTGACAGCTCCGGAGTCCAACGCCGGCTCAGGAACGTTCAGAGGATTCGTGGCACTGACCGTGCTTTTGCTGCGATTTTGACGGATGGAAGTGTAGTGACATGGGGTGATCCAGACTATGGCGGTGCGAGCTCCAGAGTCCAAGATCAAGATCAGCTCAATGCTGTTCAGCAGATTTGTGCTACATCTGGTGCTTTTGCTATATCGGCAAATGGGATCGTGGCGACATGGGGAGATCGCCGTGGCTTCCGAAGCGGAGCTCATCTCAAGAATGTTCAGCAGATCTGTGGTACATATGGTGCTTTTGCTGCGATTCTGGCGGATGGAACTGTGGAGACATGGGGCGACCCGAACTATGGTGGTGACAGCTCCAGAGTCCAAGATCGGCTTCGGAATGTGCAGCTGATTTGTTCCACATCCTATGCTTTTGCGGCGATCTTGGAAGATGGAACTGTCGTGACCTGGGGCAATCTAGACAGTGGTGGTGACAGCTCCAGAGTCCAAGATCAGCTGAGGAATGTTCAGCAGATCAGTGGCACATCATATGCTTTCGCTGCCATTTTGGCAGACGGCACAGTGGTGACCTGGGGCAATCAGCTGCTTGGTGGTTGCAGCTCCAGAGTCCAAGATGAGCTCAGAAATGTCCAGCAGATCTGTGGCACATTCGGTGCTTTCGCTGCAATTTTAGCAGATGGTCGTGTGGTGACATGGGGCGATCCAAACCGTGGTGGTGACAACTCCACAGTCCAAGATCAGTTGATGTACATCTAGTCTAGTTGCATTGAGCGAAAATAGCACTTGTGTTAGCAGCTGATTTGGACCTGGCCAGAAATCGAAAAGTCCGACCATGTCCGAAAAAAAGATGGTCTTTGCTTCAGGTTAACCATGGCAGATCCAGTTGGTCTCTTACATCTGCATGCTGCATTTGCCAAGTGGGAATTCCTTTTCCATGGCCATGGGTCAAGGCATTGGGTCTTTTTTGTCACCAACCTTGATTGGACCGTGGTGTCATGGGGTTTTCACCTCGAAATTCGGAGCAACCCACTAGTAGAGCAACTCCACCAGTGGTTGAAAACTGCTGCGACTCAAAGACATTGTCCCCATACTCCTATTCTTTTGAAGGGAATCTCATCTTTGAGATGAATCTGATACCCCCCAATTCCCAATATATATATATACACATCCCAACACACATCTCCCACGAATATATCACCCAAAAATATTGGTATCTATGCATTACGGTCTTGGATTCTTGGATTTGCTGAGTGATTTTTTTCGCCGGGAAATCCACGAATCTCGAGCAAAATCCAAGTGGTTGGTTGGTTACTGGGATTGGTTGGTTGGTTGGTTTTTTGGTAAGGGAAGGAGATCTAACCAATATGGTTGGTTACCAAGGACTATCCCATATGACTAGATTGCTTTGTTACGAGATTGGTTGGTTTTTTCGGGAATCCCATCTTTTTTTTGTCCCCCTTCTCCCAGGCGTAGACTAAAGAAGGAGATCGCTCAGGCCGGCATCGACGATCCCAAGAAGATTGCCGTCAGGGGGCCCGGGAAATCTGCGGGACCCGCGATGCCGAGTTGATGATGTTTTTGTGGGGGAAAAAAAAGATACCCTCTGGTAAACTAACATAACTATGGAAAATCACCATATTTAATGGGAAATTCCACTATAACTGGCCATTTTCAATAGCTATGTTAAATTACCAGAGGGTAAGGTCATAACCAACCAATCTGGTGATATAATGGACATTAATGGACATCATTTGAATCATGGGAAAATATGGGGAGTAGTCATGGTATTTTACTGGCTTCCGTACAACTCACGCAAGTTTTTATTGCAGTTCTTTGTCATTGGTCAATATTTAAGGCCCAAACCGCAGATTCGATTTATTTTTAGGGGTAAGAATATATGGGTAATATATTTATATAATCAGATAAATATGGGCCTTAATTATGGTTAGTTCTATTTATTAACCATCCAGTTTTAGGGGTAAGGGAAGGCGGTGGTTTTCCATGGTTTTCCCATGATGTTTGGATGTTATTTCGATCACAATTTCCAGGGATTTCCAACCCCTGAATCTCTGAATTCCTGGTGGTTCATACTACTACTTAGTAGGTAGCCTATCTCCCAAGTTATACTGAGTTATACCCGAATTTTTCACCAATTACATACATAAATACATATAATATATATATATATATATATATATACATGTATGTATATATATATACACACATGTAAACCACAATTCGTAGATCAAAAGAAACACCAAGTAACTTGGACTACGAATCAGACCCAGGACTCTACATAGAGTATCCCCAGATAAAACATTGCGTTGTTTATGGGCCAAAAAGGGCGGCCTATGGGTCCCTTCGAGGAGAACGAGTACTGGTTGAAGCGCTACGGGCACAAGCGCTGGTTCCCGAAGTACGTGGACCAGTCGGGTGCCAAAGGTGCGGCTCGTTGAGCTGAGCAGTTGGGATTTCACCACCAAGGGTGTGGCAAAAACCATGGGGATTTTTCATGGACTATGAATGGTGAATGGATTAGGATAGCTACCAGTGTTTTCAGGTGGTTACTCCGGGCCCCCTTTCATTGGGGGTTACCCGGCCTGGTAAACATACAAAAAACGATGGAAATCACCCTTTTTCATGGGAAAAGTCACTATACATGGCGATTTTCCATAGTTATGTTAGTCATTACCAGAGGGTAACCAAGAAAAAATGCGACTTCCACCAATCAAGACGGCTTGGGTGAACATGTGTGACACATAGCCCCATATGGACGATCGTCAACGAATTTGCATTCAAGTGCGTCTGCAAAATCAGACAGATCTATAATCATATATATCTAATAATCCCCAAAGAGATAGAAAAGGAGCTTAGCAGGCTTACCACTATTTCGGCTCGGTTTTTTTGCTTTTCTATCTTGTGTTGGACTACCATTTACATATCTATGATTTTTGGCAGGGGTTTGTGTCAACATTTCCAAGAGATGCCGGTTGCAACTGATGGAATATGATGGAACATGTATTGTTCCCCTATTGTGAAGCCAAGATTTCCACTCACCTATTTACTAGTTGCTTTAATTGTTCGGTATTATTCTTATTTTTTAAACAAGCATTCTTGTACTTAAATGATGTTTCTGGAAGTCTCGAAGTAGCTATCCTTTGGTAAGGAAGAGGCGGTTAGGAGCTCTGAGCCAACCGCATGATAGATCCATCACATTTCCAATATGCTTGGTTCACATATATCTAATCTAATTATATTCATATGGCATATCGTTTGAAAATGGGGTTTAACCCGCTCCAACTATGGCCGTTTAAGAGGGAACATCATGATTCACCAGTGGAAAAAAGAGGGCTTCCCTATTTTCAGAGAACCCCCGTATGACCATGAATATCATATATTTGATATCTCTGACCCTGAATTGGGCTATCCTTTGTCACCTTTGATTTCTTTATTGAAAATAAGGAACAACTGGGACATGACCTTTCGTTAAATCCTCATGTTTCTTCACAAACATCACCATTTTGTATGGTTCAATCACCATATTTTGATAGTTTGAGTCTCCATGTTTGATGCTAAGAGTAGCTAAAGTCACCATTTTTGGATGCAAACGTCGCAACATCGCCAGGTCAGACTGGTCTCTTCCGCGGCCTTGCTGCTTGGTCAGGCGGCAAGATCGAAAGGGGTGAGGTTTATGAGGACCCCCTAGAAGTACCGCAAAAAATTGTGTTTTACTATGTTTTACCCCAAAAACCTTGGTACTTTTGCATTTTTTTTTGGATTTTGGAGGGTCCAGGTAACGCCAACTTTGACATTGCATAAACCTCTTCCTCTTGTTTCAACTCATAACATAGACCCGGGCAAGCCGGCGGCGGAAGTTTCCCAAACATAAATGACCTATAGTTCAAAGACAACCTGTCCCGACCGTGTCCTTCCCTCGACACTCCACACCTCACACCTCACACTG
>Ga0126342_10008264_pt1 | contig 18639 bp, 15 predicted proteins | sample Cyp1metagenome_FD_92528 | JGI IMG/M metagenome (GOLD analysis project Ga0126342, IMG submission 92528) | Coral microbial communities from Lord Howe Island, Old Settlement Bay, Australia - Cyphastrea 1 metagenome | ecosystem: Host-associated > Invertebrates > Cnidaria > Coral ...
GACCCTGGCACCGGTATCTACGGCATGGACTTCTACGTGCACCTCTCCCGGCCCGGCAGCCGTGTGAAGAACCGCAAGTTGAAGGTGGGAAAGGTGGGCTGTGCTCACAAGCTGAAGAAGGACAGAGTCGGCAGAGCTTCAAAGAACCCCATAGCGGTAATCAAACATGGCAGTTGAAGATAATTGGAGGTTTTATACAATTGGAAATCAACTTTGAAATGGGAACCATTCCATTGCCGGAAACTGGTTCCAAAATGCTCCAAATATACTGGAAATCATTGTAGAGATTTGAGGAACCCCCGGGCCCCTAGCATGGATAGTTTTTTCAGCCGGTAGCTGTGGGACCCATTTGGGCTTGTCGGCTTGTCTCGAAATCAAGAACCCCAACATGCCATGGTTTACCATTTTTTTTCCGTCAAAAGTTGCCATAAATTTGAGCTGCCATGATATACTGCATCAACATATCACTGTAGCAGGATAATGACTCCACCAAAAGCAAGACTCAACACCGTAGTCTAATGATATGCAATATGGTTACTGTAAATCTGCCACGTCCTTTGAACTTCGCGCGAGGGAAAACAACTGTCTCCCGACTCTGCAACTAGAGCGCGGTCAAATGTACATTGGCTTTGCAGCAAACACGTTTCAACGAAGGTTTGCCCAGATCATACCCACTTGCCACTTTAAATCTAACCCCTTCAATGCATTGCGCTGTGGCCCTGCCGAATTTTAAAACCCTTTCAGGAGGATGGCATGAAGTGGTTCCAGACCAAGTACGACGGCATCCTCTTGAACTGATGGCATCAGCCGAAATCGAATGGCGAGAGCGGAGTTTGGCGAGGAAAAATCATGGCAGTTGTACGGCCACTTTTCAACTTTTTTCAAGTTCTTACAATATTTGGGAAGGGTTTATACCATGATATTTATGATATCAATGCTGATTTAGGGGATGGCTAAATAATTGTTTTACCCAAGATTTTCCATGCGTTTTTTTGGCATGGAGCTCACGGACCGAAGCTGCTTGCCGTATCGAAGGTTTGCCATGTTGGCTCTTGGAGCCAGACATGTTTGGAGGTCAACATTGCTTGCATTCTTCTTAGGCAAGTTTTCCAGCAGGCAATGGTTGAGTACAGGAGGGTAACTGGATGTAGTTGGAGAACAGCTATTGTATAATGACTATTGTTGGATATACCCTCTGGTAAACATACAAAAAGCGAACTGGAACATGGCCATAGAAATAGTGGATTTACCCAGCTACATAGCATGGTGGATCTTTCCATAGTTATGTAAACGTTTACCAGAGGGTACAAAGTGCGGTTTCACAACGAAACGACCATGTTTTCTGACCATGTTTTGGGAAATCTGGATTGTTGCCAGGTAAATAGGCAAATGTGTTTGAAGCATGTACAACCGTTCGGTGAAGCTCACATGAATGTCAACTGCCTCGCGGATTGTGGCTCATGTAACTTGGTGTGTAAAGAATTTAAGATCATTATCACAACAACATCAACAATTTACCTGTATGTTTTTCATGAAGTCAATGTACTTGGGTGAACACATGGCGACTTGAAACGGCCCAAATCGAATTTGGGGGTTCTTCACGTTGACATCCCCACGGTGGACAATCCATTCACACGTGGTGTTTAACGATCAGGCCACCCGCCGCGCCACCAGCGCCGGCGGACATGATTTCCACTGGGCTGCAAGAACTTGAGGCGCCATGGATGTGAATTCCAGTAGGGTTCACAAGAAAAAGGGCCTTTAACCAATAAACAAAGGGATACAAAACTGGTTGGTGGTTTGGAGCATTTTGAACATTTTCCCATCTGGGAATAACAACATCATCCCAACTGACTGACTTTCATATATTTTATCTCTGGTTGGTAGCTCAACCACCAACCAGAAGAATAGGGTGATCATTTTCACCATCATTTCCTGGCGGTTTCCACACTTTTCTGCCCTGTATTTTTGTGGGCACCAAGCAATTTCCGTTGGGATGATTAGATCCAGGAATCCCGTTGGGAATTTGTGGTTTAGGGTTATTTGGGGATAGAACATATGAATGGAACCCAACGACATCTATGGTTAATCTACGGTTAATCTATGGTTAATCTATGGTTAATCTATGGTTAATCTATGGTTAATCTATGGTTAATCTATGGTTAATCTATGGTTAATAATGGTTAATCATTGGAATAAGAATATATCTGGTTGGTGGTGACTGGAACCATGGAATTTTATGACTTTCCCATCATCTTGGGAATAATCATCATCCCAACTGACGAACATCATATTTTTCAGTGGGGTTGGTTGAAACCACCAACCAGAACCAGAACCCAACAACATCTATGTTAGAAATAGGATAACATGGGCATCTATGGTTTCAATGGAGATTTTTGACAATGATATCACGTAGATGGGATGACCTGACGCTCCCGGCTCCTCTATATGGAACGTTTTGGAGAATGACATGGGCCATGGGATAAGATGATGATATGACGTGGGCTTCAGATTGTGGGCTTCAATTAGATGACCATTAGTAGCTAGGTCAATCAACTGGATGGCTAGTTTTTCACTGATCCTGACTAGTCCTTTTTTGGGTATCAATGGGATGATCTACGTTCACCAGCTGCCAGATTTTTTTTTTTTAAAAATTGCAGGGTATCTGGTTGATTGGCCATGGAGCCGGCCATGGATTTTCCATGGATTTTCATGGGGGATGATGGCCATTAGGACCTGCCATGAGTGGGGGGTTGGAAGATTACCCGGCCTGGTTTCAACATAGAAAAAGCAAACTGGAACATGGCCATAGAAATAGTGGATTTCCCCATTAATAGCATGGTGGTTTTCCATAGTTATGTAAACGTTTACCAGAAGGTAGTGAAACCACCAAAAAAGGTGCTGTTTTTAGGATCTATGTTGATGTACTGAAGACTGGATGGCAGCTGAAAGTTGTCCCGAAATTGCCGGGGACAAAAAAATGGGGGGAGAAAAAACATGTGAAAACCCCGCCCACAGTAGGAATCTGATGGGACTTAATTCACAATATTTTCAATGGCTCTGAAAGTGGAGGATCTACACTATCTACACCCCAAAGTGGCTATTTCAACAGGAACATGGTCAGAACTGGATTTATTGGGACTCCATTCTCGCATCAGACTCTGGACTCCCCCGAGCTGTTGAGAAGTTCACCATCCAACACTACGCTCAGGTGATCAAACATGGCAATGAACATTCCTCCATTTATAGAAGATCTTGAAATGAAGTTCCACAAATCATAAATGCATTGATGTTAATGGCAGTTAACGATTCTCTCCATTGATAGTGAAGTTCCCATTGCCGTGCTTTTGTTTGGCGGAGAGTAACATTGGATGAATTTGACCTCACTCCCAAAAAAAACTGCTAAATTTCACCTTCCAGTCAGTTCCAGAATCGGAGAAACCTGTCACAAAAAGTGTCGTGCCAGGCAACCTTACCTGGTAGCCCACAACATGTGCCGCAGTGCCGCTTCTGTTTGGAAGAATCCCCTGTGGAGGTGCATTAAATGGGGAGCCAGTTGGTGCTTGGAGTTTCCCAACCACATGATAGTTAAGCAACCAGTAGAAGAATTTGAACACTTTTCGATCGATTTCATTTTCTTACTGCTTGATTGACTGGTTGGTGGTTTGGAACATTTTTTATTTTCCCCAATAGCTGGGATGATGATCCAATCTGACTAATATTTTTCAGAGGGATTGAAACCAGCAGTGATAGTTAAGCAACCAGTAGAAGGATTTGAACACTTTTCAAAAAGATTTCATTTTCTTACTGCTTGATTGATGAGAGGGTTCCTCACATTTAACAACCAATGGGCAGACGATCCTTCCGCAACCTTTTCGGCAAGCGGAGCGAGTTCCAAAATAAATCCGGGTCGACCGGGGATCCTCCCATCTACTATGTAAGACCCCAAGATAGGTAAGGTGGTTTATGAGAACAAGAATTGGGATTGATGTATGGAGGATATATATATACATATATATACATATATATGTATAGGGATTGGTCACTATCTATAAATATATATATATATAACTATGTATAAGTATAACTAGCAAGTATATCTAGAAGCATATCTAACTATATTACCATAGCTAATTGATGGAGGATATGTATACAATCGGATTGGTCACTATCTACAACAATATCTCTAAGTATATCTCTAGCCTTTTTTTTCAAAAAGTATCTTTCAGAATTTCACTCTAACTATTCATCTACTCCAGGATGACCATACAACTACCCTCTGGTAAACTAACATAACTATGGAAAATCACCATTTTCAATGGGTAAATCCACTATTTCTATGGCCATTTTCTATGTCGCAAACTGTTAGTTTACCAGAGGGTATATCCAACAATCGTCATTATACAATACCTGTTCTCCAACTACATCCAGCTACCCTCCTGTACTCAACCATTGCCTGCTGGAAAACTTTAACCAGAGGATATAATATGGCTATGGGTCAATACCTATAGATACATTTTTAGTGGGATGAACATCCATTTACCAGCTATTTTGATGTTCACCAGGGGTACAAGGTTTTGACCCATCCCCATATACAGCTTACAATCAGCTTCAACAACACGTCTTTCCAGGAGTTGATCACTCCGTGCAAGTGCGAAGGGACCAGCCGTGCGGGCGCCCGCTAAATGGCGCCCGGCAGGGCGCACGCTTACGGCATCTTACGGCCTGTTTTTTTTAATGGCCGTGGCTGGAATATGATTATAGCCATGTTGATATAGCCTTTTAAGTCTGGGATCATAACATCAACTATATGTGGCTGTGGCTGGAATATGCTTAATATCAACTATATCAATGTGATATGTTGATATAGCTTTGATTATTGTTGATCTTATGGCTTTTATGGCTGGGATCATATTGATATAGTTGATACAAAACCATAAAAGTTGATTATCCATATAATATCAATAGTTAATCATCAATATAATAGTGATATATAGCCTCTGGTAAATTCACAGTTCGACCCCGATATTTTCACCAATTTTTAGTGGTTTTACTAATCTTCTAACCCCGATGAATGGCAGGCTCGCCATGTTGATTTACCCGAGGGTACGTAGCCAACAAGTGATTTCTTAGAGAATAACTATATAACTAACAAGAATGGTTCGGACACTAAGCAACATGATAACAGTGGATGTAACTAACCAACAATGGATTGGAACCCATGATAGGAATATTGAGTACAGTAACCAACCAGTAGAATGTGATGGGGACTAGATGAACCCAAGAATTGGAATATTTGATGGTATATGTGTATAGATCCAAGAGTTGATTTAACCAGGAGAAACGGGGACATAACATCATGAGTAATGGCTGCTCCCTGTTGAATACTTATTCAATGGGGATGCATATGATCATCATTCAATCGTAGGGATTCCTAACCACTAGAAATGGGTTAAAAGATTTCTAACCGCTGGAAATTTCTAACCACTAGAAATGGTTCCACTAATCTTCCAACCACTAATCATAGCCATAAATCACGGTTGGTTGATGATTCGTTGGGGACTAACCCAACAAAAATTGGGAACGATCACGATCAGCCAGGGAATCCCGTTATGGACAGCCAGAAGATTTGTTGGATTTTTTCAGCGACGAGAGAATTTCCATGGGTTTTTGAGTTGCTGGTTTCCTCTTGGTCATGGGGCTTCCCCCAGTTTTCGTCCATTTTGCCAGGATTTTCCATCATTTTTTTGGGTCCCATTTTAGGAAACCCACGTGGGTTTCGTTGAGGAAATGGGGGCGCAGACAGGGCTAGCCCGCCCGCGATGCAATTTATTGCTGGTGACCTTTATGGATGTTTGGTGGTTCCTGTAATCCAATTCTAATGGTAAAAGAATTGTATAATCCTATTCACCCTTTGGTTTTCATGTTTGGGTTTATCATTTTATCATTTCAGTAAAGTATCCCAAAGGTATACTACAATTTCTAAATTTTGGAATGGGATTCTTTTTCCTAAAAATTCTATCTTTCTAGGGCTAAGATCGGCTTGCAATAGTTGGTGGGTATCCCATGACGTGAAAAAAGATCGGCCCAGGTTCATGGGAATGATTGGAACATGGGAACATCTTCGGTTGAAAATCTTTAGCCGCAACATGTTTTTGATAGTAAGCACCCCAAGTTTTCTTCTTAAAACTGAATCCTAATGTCAAATAGAAAGGTAAGACATGTGATTAACCATTGTTTCAGCAGGATTTCATCTACATATCTGGGTATGGATCAATACCTATGAAAATACCATTTTTAGGGGGTTATTCACATCCATAAATCCCAGCTATTTTGATGTGAACTACAGGGGATTCCATGGGTTTTGACACACTGCCATCTCTGTATCTTTTCCCCTGGCTGCTGGTGACATGACGTGTTGCAATGGATGGCCCAGGGTATGTCCACGAGAGCTGTTTGAGACGATGGCAAGGGGAGGTGATCGATGCCAGGTAGCATATACCCTCTGGTTATGTCAACATAGCTATTGAAAATGACCATAGAAATAGTGGATTTTCCCAGCTACAAAATGATGATTTTCCATAGTTGTTTGTTAACGTTTAGCAGAGGGTAGTAGCTATTACAATGGTACTATTACAATGGTAGCTTTAAATAGGATTACATAAGGCCATTAATAAATAATTTAGTATGTACCATTGTAATAGCTACAGTTTAATGGAGGTATAGTTTTCAACCATGGAAGTTCGATTTTTCACCAGATTTTTCATGAGAATTCACCATGTGTAATCGGGCTTTTTCATGGGCTCAAATAAACACGCCCTGACTACGTATGGCATGTGGGGTATGGCAAGTCATCCCCCGACGGTCGGGGTATACATATTTCATTCATCACTACTATTGGTGACGGTGACTATTATTGTGTATCCACCATAAGTGAATTGCATACTATGTTCTTTTTCCAGTGATTGAGTAGTGTAGTTAAACAAAGTAGGGTCAACCCCCATTGAAGAATTAGTAGGTAAATGAAGAGATTTATAGTGTGGCAAGCCGACACTTCCAACTTTTCCCCAGAGAGCACATCATTGGTACATCCTGGAAAACTCTTGGGCTTCCAACGTCTCTTTATATGTCGGCATGTAAGATGAGGAATGCTGCTTACTCAGAAAGCATAGAATCTCAGAAGACCTTACCCGGACCCAGTGACCAAAGCCGGGTTTCTCGTGGGCCTATCCAGTTGGATTTGGAGATTGTTCTGGGAGCGCGGCTGATCTTTGCATGGATTTTGGTGCCCAGGTGGCCCCCCCTTTTTAGACACACACACACACATCAGATGTGGATCCAAAAACATCCGCGAAACATCTGCAACACAGTACGACGTGACAACCTTGGTTTCACAGGAGTTAAACCTGTGCTTGACATAGTGACGGAAGATTCATATGATCATTATCATCATGATCATCATGATCATCATGATCATCATGATCATCATTACCATCATCGTCACCGTCACCGTCATCGTCATCGTCATCCTCATCATCAGCATCATCATCATCAGCATCACCGCCATCACCATCATCACCATCATCACCATCATCACCATCATCACCAGCATCACCAGCATCACCAGCATCACCAGCATCACCAGCATCACCAGCATCACCAGCATCACCAGCATCACGAGCATCACGAGCATCACCAGCATCACCAGCATCACCAGCAGCGTCAGCATCAGCATCAGCATCATCATCATCATCATCATCATCATCATCATCATCATCATCATCACCATCACCATCACCATCACCATCACCATCACCATCACCATCGCTTCACCAGGTTCACTGATCTCTCAAGAACTCCCAGCCTGATATTGGTCGAACAACACTTTTATGATGACCACGATGTATCTCCACCAATTCCCATCAGCTGACCTCTGCGACATTTGGAGCTTTCCTGAAATGGGGGTACCCCTGTTCATCATCTACTTTACTAGGATTTTCCATTGTAAACCATCCATTTGGGGGTACCCCCATGACCATGGAACCCCCCATTTAACAATCCAAGCGGAGTGCAGGCGCTTTGTTATGAACATGCCCTGGTTTGCCAAGTGCCCATGGGACGCATGGGATGTTGGGCACCCAACAACCACCTGGGATGAAATTGAAATAGGGGGCCCAGTTTCGGTACAGCAACGTCCTTTTCAATGATTCTGAATGATGGGGGCATGCTGTGTCATTTGGTGCAACCGTGCTATTACCTCAGTGTGTATAGAGGGTGAGTTGTAGGGTGGGATTGGGGCCTTAGGGGTAGAGATGGTCGGTAAATTGGTTCTTCTTGAGGAGAACCCTCACTATTGCAACCTGATTTTCGGTTTAAATCTGTATGTGTATGCAAAATACATCTCCATAGGATGCAAAACAATCTAGAACACACTTGGGATTATGTGAAACTCTGGTTGGACAATAGAGTCAAGACACTGCATTTCCTCAGATAAATGAGTTCCATGGCCCATTTTTGACCTTTGATATCAACTTCAGCTGATGGAATACACTCAGTTGGCCTTTCTGCCGTGTCGTTCTTTGCATCTATATACCCTCTGGTAATTTAACATAGCTAGTGGATTTTCCCATAAAAAAATGGTGATTGTCCATAGCTATGTTAAATTACCAGAGGGTAATCGTGCTTCTTCGGATGAGATTTAACAAAGGTTGGTACCCTCCAGTCTCATCAAACAGGGCGGTTGCACGGAAATCCCCGAAGCAAGGGGCATCTACCCTCTGGTAATCAAAGATAGCAATTGGACAATTTCCCATTTGCAGATGATTTTCCCACTAAAATCATCTAAAATCTACATTTACAGAGAATATTCCATCCAGGTTTGACTACCAGATGGTGTGGGAAGCCCGATGGCCCAATGGTTTCAGGATGCCGTTCTTCGGTGCTCTGAAATCTGTCCATCATTTTAACCCGTTGCCGTTAGTGCTCACCACACGCAGAAATGGCGGCGAAACCGCAGGCAGAGTTCCTCAGTTGTTGGGGAACATTTCAGGGTGGGAGATTTAGCTCATGAAATGATTTAGCTATGTGAAAGTAGAAGGTTTTTTCATGGTTTACACATTTGAAAGTAGATCGCACTTTTCATCCCTTCCTCCATACTATAATATTTGACTAGCTCCCTAGAAAGCCCTGGTTTAGTGTACCGGAGTTGTCCATGAATTGACAACGCCCAGTCATAGGGAGTATGGATTTGCCCATTTCAATGGGGAAAATGACCATCAACCACTTGATTTGAGGATACCATTAGGATTTTTACTGTAACCATCTGTAACCTGTGTAGCCTGGGGTATTTCAGTAGTTATAATCAGGTGAACATGAGAGAACTCCGCGATTTTTTTTTCGACTGGAGGAATCATTTTGGGCTGTCTCAAATGGTAAGAGTTTGCTTAGTCTCAAAGCGGAGGCCCAAGTTTGCTCATTTCTCCAAGGTCTATGCTGTTGCAAGATGAGGATCTTTGAAGATGATGTGCTTGGTGGTGAACTACCCACGAATCGTAAGTGGGTTATAACTACCCCAGTTATTTCAGTGGATTAAGCCTACAAAAATCCCATTTATAACTCCAGTTTTAAGTGGATTAACCCTACTTATCCCATGTAAATCACTGGGGTTATAACCCACTTACGATTCGTGGGTAGTTCACCACCAAATGGCAACTTTTCCCATTGGCTAATCCGCTCGTCACATCTCGACATCTCGTCGCTGGTTTCTCCCAACATGCCATGGCAACTTGGAGGGTACCAACTAACAGTTCGCCGAAAATCACCATGCTATTAATAGGTAAACCCAGGGAAAGCATCTATTTCTATGGGCCATCTATACCATGGCTATGTTAGTCAGAACCAGAGGGTAACTTGGCAAATGTTGAGGTCAAATGGCTGTGGCTAATTCCTCGCCCCCTTTTTTCGCGATCATTTCCCAACAGCTGGAGCGACCGACCATTGAACTGGGACAGGCACGGAAGGCGGTGGCTTTGGCGCTGCTGGCGCTAGCATGGGACCTTAGAAGCGGGAAAATGACCCATTGATAGATGATTTACCTATGAAACATGGTGATTTTCCATAGCTACCAGGTGGAGCCCCCCAAAATTTAGAAGTTGGTTTATCAACTCAACCCCATTAACTCTAGTGATCATTTGGAGTTGTAAAGCAACTTAGGCCGAAGAAACCGACCGTATGTTAGGTTCCCAGAGGGTAAACAATGGTTGATTTAGCCAAGAAATGGTGCTAATATATGATGTATGTAGGTTAAAGTGGGTATGTAATGGGATATGACGGGATATGATAGAATAACATCAGGAAATTTTTGGTGTGAAAACAAGGATCTCAGGGTTTTTAAGCCCTATCCATATGATTCCATATGTATAGACTATATAGATATCGTACATACATGTACAAAAAAAGGTAGCCGTGCTTTCGTATTTTCCAAAGGGGTCTGGTTTTGGAGACGTCCAGTGACCCACCTGGATGATGGTTACGTTCCAGCCGGCTGGGACAACTGGGTATACCCGGCCTGGTAAAACATGGAAAAAGCTGTTGAACATGACCATAGAATCATGGAAATAGTTGATTTACCTATAAATAGCATGGTGATTTGATGAATTTTCCAGTTCGCTTTTTGATAAACGTTTACCATTAGTTGGTAGGCTTTCACTCCATAAGTGACATCTCCAGATTTTGATGTCGCTCCAAGGCCTTGGTCGCTTTCAGATATGCTTCGTGCGGGGGCTTGGCATGCGATTGAAGCATCGAAAACGGTGATTTTTCAGCAATTCAGACTGGTGCTAAACGTAGGGAACCCCCAGCAACCCATCCATTCCCTACGTAAAACGCACCAGTAAGGATTTAAGCATCAGAAATGGGGATGCAGCTTAACCATTAAACACCACGGGATTTAGCCAGCAAGAATAGAATCGGACTGATAAATCATAGATTGTATATTTGGATTATTGTCAAAATATTTAGAGTGTATGACTGGTGTTTTTGGGGGTTCCCATAATATTCCATACCCTCTGGCAATTTGTTACATAGCTATTGAAAATGGCCCAGTCGAAATCATGGATTTACCCAGCTAGATAGCATGGTGGATCTTTCCATCGTTTTTTGTTAACGTTTACCAGGCCGGGTAATGGGTTTTAGTAATCCGTAGTTCCGTGTAGCCATAAGCTACTGAACCATGGGATTTTCCAGCCCCCATGGGGGAGAGTTTAGCCCCAAAAAATGATGGTTATAATACCAGGCAAACTACAGGATGGGGCCGCATAGTTAGCTAAGTTGGTTTATAACTATAATAACCATAGTGTATGATACTTATAACATCTTATTATAACTATAATAACCATAGTGTATGATACTTGTAACATCTTATAACTGTATTTCGATGGGGTTATAAACCGACTTATAACTGGAGGGCCCCATCCTGTAGTGAGTAGAACTGCCAATGTAATCCACACCGGTTGTCGTGGATGGTGATCAGAAATGCTGGGTATTTAGGACAGACTTATCCACCTTTGGCGGTTCTTCATATCTACCCTCTGGTTATATATTGAACATAGCTATGGACAATGGCCCATAGAAATAGATGATTTTTGATGACTTACCTATTAACAACTGTGATTCTCCATAGCTACGTTGAACAAACCAAATGGTATACATCTATATATAGAGATGTAAGTATATCATTGGCTCACTGATCTCAACACTTGGGTAGTGCCCAACATACCAATTGGTAAATTATCTGGGTCAAGAACGACCTAGATCAATGGATTGGCTCTACGCAAAAACACTGCGATAGATTCCTTTGGCATGGAGAATACCTACTGATCTGAATATGAAAGAGAAGGATACTGTTCCCGCTGGTCATTAAACATAGCTATGGAAAATCACCATTTTGATAGGTTAATCTGAACTATCAACGGAGCATTTTCAATCTATAGCTATGTTACATTTTTGGATCCGTGGACCGCATGCCTTTTTCGTCCCAATGTGGGGATAAGTTACAGGAAACCCCGATATTTGGAGGCGATATTTGGAGGCAAACTTACCATGGCTTTCCTGGGAATTCTTTCTTAAACCACTCCATTGATTGAGAACGTGCATCAAACGCTTCAAATCCTTTGATTGAATCCTCCAAACTTGGTGGCACCCAAGTTTTCCCGGGCCAACTCCAAAATTATGTCGAAGGAAAACCAATATTCTGTGGACGACATTCGAATTGCTGTTGGGGAACTACCAAATTTTGGGGATTGTATCTTTAGTGTCGACTTGGAATTAGTCAGCTCTGTTGATGAAAAATGGGGAGGGCAATCTATACTGATGAACATCACATTTATACTGATGAACATCACATGAATCTATATGTTGGTAAACAATCACTATGACAATCAGCACCCCCCTGTTAGAAAACAGAGGCTTTTCTTTCAGACCTCACCTTGTGGCTGTGCCGCGCTTGGGTGGTAAAAAATCATCTATCGTGGCTTACCATGGCTTAAGTAAATAAACCACACTTAACCAATCACCAGTTACCATCTATTCATAGAATCCTGGTGATTGGTTAAAAAAGGTCCCCATGTGAATCATATTGAATCATAATGATTATATAGTTATTGGTTAACTGTTACCAATATCAGTTACCAATAACTAATCACTATGGTCACCAGTTGACCAAGTTTGGGTAGCATCTATCCATATATGGTGATATTTTATATGATATAATCCACGAAGAACCACTATCCAGCTTACATATCTTACCATGGCTTACCTGTCGGCTTAAATAAACCACACTTAACGAATCACCAGTTCCCATCTATCCATAGAATCCCGGTGATTGGTTAAAAAAGGTCCCCATGTGAATCATAGTGAATCATAGTGAATCATAGTGAATCATAGTGAATCATAGTGAATAGTTAGCAATATCAGTTACCAATAACGAATCACTATGGTCACCAGTTAACCAAGTATATTGGTTAACTATCTATATATTGGTTACCCTCTGGTAAATTAACATAGACCCTGGCAGATAGGGGTTGGAAGATTAGTTTCCATTAAAACTAGGCTATTTTCAGGGTCCAACTGTTAATTTACCAAGTTATTGGTTAACTAATCACCAGTTCCCATCTATAGAATCACCACTTCTTCCGAGAGGTCCTGGTGCTCCCCCAGGTGTCCTCGTGAAGCTTTCGTGCAGCCGCCCAAGGTCACGGGGACATCGAGAAATACGGGAATTCCAACGTGGGATTTGATGGTTTAGCCACCAGGTGTGTTGATTTTGTCAGAAAAAACCCGACTTTGGATTGTTTTATCCAATTTGATGGTTGTTTAAAACTAGGGAGATAAGTGGCGATATCATGGGATATGGGGATTTTTCATGTGATATTCATCAATACATCTGGATGAATTTGATCATGACCGCCACTGGAATGAAGGGCAATGTAAGGGGAACCATCCCCAAATGGCTGTATGAGAACAGCTAATAACAGCTATTTTCAGGTTAGTGAATTATTGTAATTCAACCAGAATATATATATAAAAGTAGCTAGATGTGGAAAGAAAAACCTTATAGAAGGGCCCTTCCTGCAGTTACTGGGGCTTCGCAAAGAAATCATTGGCAGGATCGTTGAGTACTGAAACATCTTCCCATATTCATAGAATTGGATGATGGGAAAATTTACAGGAAACCCCTATATTTGATGGTAAAACCATGGTTTCCTGTAGATTTTCCCTTAAACCAAACATCTTCCCATATTACCACAATTGCTGGGATATCTCCCATTCTCAGAACGACATGATGGGGCATTTTCACATACCGTCCTTGTCAGGCTGTGGCCTCCACTCTTTGTTGCAAAGGACAATGCCCTACCCTGATTTAAATTAACATAGATATAGAAAGCCTATCTTTCCAAAAGGGAATTCATCTAGAAATGGTGGGTTTTGCCTTTCTCTTTATTTCAATTTACTAGAGGGTATACCTCAATTTCATTTAAACTGTCAACGCTCCAAACAAAACAGTCCGCAAACGTGGCTCAGCACCCTGATGAAGGGTGATAAAAGAGGGGCATACTAACCACTTGCTTGCCAGTGAACCTTAAAGTAAACGAAGTCAAGGAGTTGAAGTTGGCATACGATATTCACTCGTTAATGTCAACCCTGGATGAAGAAACCCTGATTGACTGATTCGTCGTTGAATGATTGAGTGTTTGATTGATTGATCGACCGATTGATTAGAGCGGAGACCCCAAATAGTGATCATTTGCTGCTAAAATAATACCACCCCCAATTGAAGAGCCAAGGGTTGATTCATCCGTTGCAGCCAAAGGAATGTGCAGCCATCATAGCCCAAACATGAATTCAACTTGGAGATTTTCCATTGCGATGCTTGACCGGAAGGTTACTTCATGTCTAGTAGCTGGACTTTCAAGCCAATTATAGATGGACTAGCCCAATCGCGTACCTTACTCAACATACAAAAGCTCAGGAATTTGCGATTGGCGTCATTTGATCCTCATATCCCCATTCTTGACTTTATACTCCTCAATTTTCCTGGAATCATATCCTCCATATTTATATCCTACATTATATCCTCCATTGAATCACCATTTCCGGCGCCAACCTCCAAGCAGCACCCTCCGGCGCACCATGGCCCCGTCTTCGGCACGGCGTTGCTTGTGCCTGGGACTGGCGCTGGGCGCTTGGTCCGCTTGGTCCGCTTGGCGCTGCTGGATTGACGGTGCCGGGCTCATCGTCCAAAGATGGGGATTCACCAAGGATGGAGATCTTACCCTCTGGTAAACATACAAAAAACTAACAATAGGATGTTAAACCCATCTATAAATGGGGGAACCCATCGTCATAGCTATGTTAGTTTACTGGAGGCTATGTACATATATTATTGTTTATCTATTTATTCATAATTTATATATTCCATCTGGTTATTTAACATAGCCATGGAAAATCACAATTTTTAATAGGTGAACCATCTATAAATGGACCATTTTCCCATGGCTATGTTAAATAACCAGAGGGTAACAATATAACAATATGTATAACATGATATAACTGATAAACGATGATTGATGATTCGTTGGGGGATTATTAATATACCTAGTATATACCCTCTGGTAAGCATAGAAAAAGCCATTGAGGCTATGGCCCATAGAAATAGTTGATTTACCGTTCTTAATAGCATGGTGATTTTCCATAGTTTTTTGTAAACGTTTACCAGAGGGTATGGGAATATTGGGAATGTATGTCTCATGGGAGATTTTCAAATGATTTTTTCAAGATGGGGATAACATCGAAATATCATGGGGTGATAGAACCAACAATTCTGGGGATATAAGAAACATGTCCGGGGAAACCAGCTGGTGAAAGGTACTTTACTTCTTGACCTTGTGCTACAAATGCGCATGTATACCAGCGCAAATATGGAAAGGGCATCTAGACTCTAAGATTGGATATTGGGGATATTGGGACGGGGAGGAAGTTTTTTTTTTTTTCCCCCACCACAATAGAGTGAGGGCGAAAGAAAATCACTATTTCTAATGGGTAAATCCACTATTTCTATGGTCATTTTCAATAGCTACGTTAGTTTACCAGAGGGTATGTTGCATTGTTTCCAACATTTTCTTGGGCTTTCTCCCGCTCAAAATCTAGGAACTTGAACTGAGACTGACACCTTGTTGATAGTACGATATTTCAGCGGGAATTTGATCTATGTGCATAGTAATATTAGTAAGAATATTATTAATAAAAATATTAGTAATAATAATATTAATAATAATATTATTAATAATATTAATAATAATATTAATGATAATAATAATAGTATTAATACTGATAATATTAATAATAATATGTATATATATAATATAATTTAATGTAATATAATAATAATATGTATACGGTGCTCGTAAGTCTTTTTAGGAGTCCCCAAGTTTCAACCTTTGAAATGAGAGCTTGACCTTCCCTGGGGTTCAGGTCAGTGGACCTTTGCTGGAAGGGGAGCACTGCAGAGGAAGCGGTCGACAAAACGTGGGGATTGCCAGGTTAAATCAATGCAATTTCACAGGAAACTATAGGAAGAATACAGGTAAATGGTGGTTTAAGCAGCAAAACATGTGCCATTTCAGAGCCATTTCGCCATCTGGTTGGTGGTTTGGAACATGTTTTTTTTTTTTTTATGACTTTCCAGAAGTAGTTGGGAATGTCATCATCCCAACTTTTCCGAAGTCCATCATTGTTCAGAGGGGTAGGTCAACCACCAACCAGATTATTAACCATCATTAACCATATAGTAAACCTATTATTCACCATCATTAACCATCATTAACCACATAGTAAACCATATATTTTCCCAGCTCAAAACCTCCATTTTTCCAGCTTCGCAGTCAGCACTGCCTCCACCAGGACCTCCTGCGCGCCACGCACGCGGCTCCGCACGCGGCTCCGCACGCGGCTCCGGGCGGTGCCGGAACTCTGCGTCTTCGACTTGGACGCGTGTCTCTGGGATAAGGAGCGAGGTCGGTGGGGAGCTATAACAGCTAAGGAGTGTCCAAGTTAACTTGGGTTTATGGTAGATATATCAAAGTTCATGGGGGTTATAACATCATATTACTGGTTGGTGGTGACTGGAACCATGGAATTTTATGACTTTCCCATCATATTGGGAATGTCATCATCCCAACTGACGAACTCATATTTTTCGGAGGGGTAGGTCAACCACCGACCAGCTTAAGATACTTGGAGGATCATCCGACGAATCGCAAATGGTTAATCAAAGGAAATTTAGGTAAGGCATTTCCGCGTTACGGACAAACAAAAGCCGAAGAGTTGAGATGAGCTGAGAAGGGAAGACGAGTGATGAGATGAGCTGAGAAGAATTGAGATGAGTTGAGGTGAGCTGAGAAGAGTTGAGATGAGAAGTGGAAAGATGAGCTGATAAAAGATGAGAAGCGTTCAGATGAGTTGAGAAGAGGCGAGGAGAGCTGAGATGAGCTGAGAAGAGCTGAGAAGAGCTGAGAAGAGCTGAGAAGAGCTCAGTTGAGTTGCATGAGAAGAGATGTGCTGAGAAGAGATGCTCTTCATGAGTTCATCTGATTGAGTGTTGCTTGCAATTCAATGAAATGGTTTTTGCCTACGCTGTCTTCGCCCGGTTTCTCAGCTTGGAGGTGGCTGCGCTGTTGCTGCTTTTGGTGTGCTTATCGCCGCAACCATGCATCCCGAAGGTTTCGCGCTGGTGAGCCATCATACATTGGAAACCAAGAAAACCAAATCTATGGTCAAGTTTGGTCCCTCAAAAATTCAGAACTTGCTTTTTGGATTATTGATCTGTATCCCCTATTCTTGATTGATTATAACTAATTCAATTTATTCTCCCAGTCGCAACCAAATTATAAATCATCCATATTCATCACCCATTGTGGTTAGAAGGTCGATATCCGCCCAAGTATAAGTTGATTTCTAAACCCAATGACTGGGCTTAACTACAGTCAAAACATTTTATTTTCCATAAACCTTACCCTCTGGTAAATTAACATAGACCCTGAAAATCACCAATTGATAGTGGAAACTAGTCTTCCAACCCCTATCTGCCAGGGTCTATGTTAATTTACCAAAGGGTAGGTAGTCAACCAATTTCTTTGTGTCAAGGGGCTCAGCGGCTGTCAGGAGATGTTCGAGATGCAGGAAATTCCGAGCCCTCAGGATGCGGTCAGAGGCAAGTCCGGCAGGTGACCATGGGATGCGAGGACATTTTTCATGGAGATTTTACAATGCCTCTGATTATGTCAAACATAGCTATGGAAAATGGATGAAAATGGACCATTTAGAGCTATTTTCCCATGAAAGATGGTGATTTTCCATAGTTTTTTGTATGTTTACCAGGCCGGGTAACTATTTGATGCTATAAACCAGCGAAAATTCTACGAGTTTTTGGGATCTCACCATGTTAAAATTTTACACGCGGCATATTGAGGACTGGACCATGAAATTTGGTGAACCTTTGGGATTTTGTTCTTCAAAATTGTGATGTATTGTATTGGTTAATTCAATGGCCATTCCAGGAACCTAAATTGGAGGTACCTACCATATATAAGGCCTATGTAAGGGCTATGTAAGGGAATATTCCCCCAAAATATGGCCTTATATGGTACAGTACCTCCATTTTAGGATCCTGAAATTCCCATTGATTAATGTTCACCCCAAAAACTAGTTCCATATGGCTGCCGCAAATCCAATGGTTAGGCTAGTCATAAACCAACTGAGCAAAGTATGGGTACCTACCACCTTGTAGGAATATCACATAAATATACCTTGTTTGATAACCCGCTTTGTGTATACTTGGAGGATCATCCCAGGAATCGTAAGTGGTTTGTAGGCATAGTTGTGATCCATATGTAACAAAAAATATATATACATATGCAAACATATACATATACATATATACATACATACATACATACATACATACATAGATACATACAGATACATACAGATACATACAGATACATACAGATACATACAGATACATACAGATACATACAGATACATACAGATACATACAGATACATACATACATACATACATACA
>Ga0126342_10008265_pt1 | contig 18639 bp, 20 predicted proteins | sample Cyp1metagenome_FD_92528 | JGI IMG/M metagenome (GOLD analysis project Ga0126342, IMG submission 92528) | Coral microbial communities from Lord Howe Island, Old Settlement Bay, Australia - Cyphastrea 1 metagenome | ecosystem: Host-associated > Invertebrates > Cnidaria > Coral ...
CAAAATTGCGATCAAAAACTCCCTAATTTCCAAGCTCAGAAACGGCGCCTCCGCCACGCTCAAACAGCAGGGCCCTCAAGGACGGAAAAGCATCAAAATTGCGACCAAAAACTCCCGAATGTAATTTCTGAAACCCATAGAAAAGGATGATTTTTTAGCTACTTTTTCCTCCTGCTGCTGCTGCCCCTGCTCTTGCCACTCCTTCTGTTCAAAAGACAAGAAAAGTAGCCGTCTTCGAGCTTTCCAAGCTCAGAAACGGCACCTCCGCCACGCTCGAACAGCAGGGCCCTGAAGGACGGAAAAGCATCAAAAGTGCGACCAAAAAGTGCCTAATGTAACTTCTGAAACCCATAGAAAAGGATGATTTTTTAGCTACTTTTTCCTTCTGCTGCTGCTGCTGCTCCTGCTCTTGCCAAAAGACAGCTCCCGGATGGGAATTTCCAAGCTCAGAAACGGCGCCTCCGCCACGCTCAAACAGCAGGGCCCTGCAGGACGGAAAAGCATCAAAATTGCGACCAAAATAGTAGCAGCGCAGTACATCTTCTTCCCTTACGCGCTCCCCCTTGCGTCGGCCGGGGTCGGCGGATATATATATTCATATCATATTTCCCATCAAATCATATTCCTATCATGTTTATTACCATTCTATATCATATTCCCATGATAAATCCCCATTCCCCTTCGGTAATCAAACATGGGCGATAGGGTTTTCCAGCCCTGTTTGATGACACCAGAGGGGTTTTCCATGGGAAGAGTAGGGGAAAGCCTTGTTTTTGCGGCGCCTATAGCGACCGCAGGCGGGTTGTTTTTCGTTGCAAAATGTCTTGCTGGATATGTGAGTGGAGAGGGGTGTGGGGGCGCAACCTTTCCTCTTAAAGCATCTTAAAGCTTGATCATGTTCCAAAAAAGCTGGGAAAAGACATTATAAGTAATTATAGGCATATAGAAGCATGGGATTTTTTTAAGATCTTTCGATGGAACGGTTTTTCTGATGTTATTTTTTTGCGACGAGCATTGGAGCAGGCTGCCACCTCGAACCTTCGTGCAATTCCCTGCCAACGAAAATGACCAATTCCTCAGATGAAATAGTGGCCGTACATGGGCGTCTTGGATGGCCCAAAGACAAGGGCTTTGAAGACAGCAATAGCTGGTCAGTTCTTTGCCTTTTTATTGTATCAAGGATCAACGGAAGCCAAACCTCATAGTTTGTTGGAAAGGACCACTTTGTTTGAAAGTGTGACAGCCCGTTCCTCTTTTTCTAATGCCAGTGAATGGGATCTTGCTGCACAAATGGATGTGCGTCCTTGCTTGGTTCGGAGACCTTGTTTATTGAGCTGATCAAACATGGCAAGGGAAAAAAAACATGAAACACATTGAAACACCATAAAGCCATAAAACAACCTATAAATCGAGGTTTATAGCTGGGAAATCATCCATAAACTGGTGGATTTTCCATGTTTGACCCCAGGTGTGCCCACCTTCCGCCTTGCAGAGCCTGCACTCCCGAAGGGTGTTGGGAGAACCCAGGAGGATCCGAAGCGATCTGAAGCGGAAACTGCTTGGATGGTGCAGAAATGGAAGATTTGTATGGAAAATTAGTGAGAATTATCTCAACAAATTGGGAATATCAATGCTATCATTTATATATCAATGCTATCATTGATATGTCAATGCTGTCATTGATATATCATGATATATATATATATTGATATATTAATATATCCAAATAGAAATGAATGGTTTTTGGAGAGAAATAGAGGACTTGTATGGGAACTGTGGGAAATCAATAAAAATCATCAAACTCAAAACTCAATGGGGATAATATGTAGAAAATGCTGGATTGATGGGATATCAGCTGAATACCACAAGCATCAGGTGTTTTTTTATCGAGGGGGTGGAACCTTTGGGGGGCTTCCCTGTACAACGATGATTTTGGTGAGTTGTGTGTGTGAACAAGTGTATGGTGGTTTAGTCATCGCAGTGTTTTGGATTTTTTAAATGTATTCAATGTAGTTTGATGGGTTTTGACAAATATTGGTGCAATGAACCATTAGCGCTATGGATATGAAGTTTGATCAGCAACATCAAAGTAATCTATAGTCCAAACGAAATATCGGATTCCATAACCGTCAACAAAAGTGGTGAGAAAAAATGGCGTAGACGCGATACGACGACTAGCAGACAATTGCACAGAACTTAAGATAGCCAAGATAAGTTGTTGATTCAAAGTACTGCAACATAGACACCCTCTTTCAACCTTCCCGGGTATATTTGGAGGTAAAGTCGCTGTCCCAGAATCGAACAGCGAAAAAACAAGTCTCTTTTGGGAGCTTTTGGTATCATGAGATAGCGTTTGTTCCAGACAGTGGCTTTATGGTTCGATCCAAACACCTCCTTTGATTCTTGCAGAGATGATTTGCGGAGAAAATCAGAGTGAGCATCCCAACAATGCTGGAAGTTGGATCCGGCTTGGGGCAATGAAGCATGTCTGAATTGTGGCAACAAACCATATGAGTTTATATATTGGTAATTGGTTCCCACCCATAAATATGGCCCATGATAAGCTGCGTGTGTTTCTTAATTATCATGTCACTTCCCGGTTCCCCCATCGTCAAGGTTGAGACTTTCTCCATCTGTCGGAGGCTGGAGATCCGAGGCTAATGTTAGTGGTTGGTTTCGGGTCAGTGAATTTAGAGGCATCAATGAAGGGACTTGAAATAAGTTATAACCCTGATATGATATACCCTCACTCTTGGGTTTTTTTCGTAGAATGAATGCCCATTTGGATCCATTTGGACCATGACAATGATGTGCATTTGTTTGGGGCATGACGTGAATAGATGGCAATGGAATATCGGAAGATCCCTAATTTCACTCGGAAAAATGATCAGAAAATTGTAGGATTCGCCACTGCAATCCCAAATGCCCATGGAGCTATATCCATATTATATGATCATGATTGATCATGTACATCGAGTATAATTATATGAGTGTTGGATGGCGGATTTGTGCGATGAACGTCACGACTACAGCCGTTTAAATGTTGCCGTAAAAAGCAGGGTTCCAGTGTACTGGTCGTTGTTCTTTCAGGGCGGATGAGGCACGTCCTGTGAATGGTGAGAGGTGAGGGAGCATTGAAAAAGCATGCGTTTCACCACAGCATGGATAGTGCAGGTTAAATCAACATGCGCAGCTGTTAACAGCTTGAACATCCAAGAGATATTCAAAGATTACTAATGAGATCTAAGGACTGAAAATCTAACAACTGATGCAATCTGTAGCCAGGGGTCGGTTTGCATTTATTGGAATTGACATTCAGTGAAGCTGTTTCTCTCAAAAACCCATCGTACTACAGGTGATGAATGAAGTGAGGCTGCAACCTTCCTAGATCCACTTGAAACCAGTACGGGAAAGGAGAGTTTGCTTTCTGAACAAAGAAAAAATGTGTATACCCTAAATGGATCTAAATTGCCATTTGAGTACCAAACGTGACGATAAACAACCATCAGATTTCGGAGTCCTATTTTCCGCGACACCTAAATAGACGTGGCAAGACAAGAAAGGACTCCAAACGTCGCCAACGTCACCAACATCTCGCCCCGAAGAGGGTGGCATCAGAAGCAGTGCAAGCATGGCAGCTGGCAAAATGCAATGCTACAGGTTATCTTTATGGCCAAACGTATGAGAGAACCCTTGCCCCTAAAATCCTATAACGTCAGCTCTGGATTAATTTACCCCTAGACTGTTTTATTGAGATTTGAGGGGTTACCATGTAAGTATCAGATTATCACTATTTGGGGAGTATCCGCCTTGTTATGACAACCCACCGTTTGTTCATCCTGGGTAAACGTTAGATGCTGTAGATGCTGTTATTTTGCATCTTTTGCCAGCTGTGAATGTTGCGACTCTCGTGCGCTTGAAAAGGGCCGGGCTGGTCACGGTGGTTGCCAAAGCTGTTGCGACTTCGCCACGACCTCGCTGTGCCCTGCTGAGACATGGCGAAATGTGTTGTTAACGGAGTAGAAATCACAATATATGGTGCCCCTGTTAAATAGATATATCTACTTGAAACCATAATATATATATATAATATAATTATATTTATAATTTATAATATTTATTACTAGAAACCAACTTAGCTAAGCATGGGGCACCACCTTGTGTATATAAGGTATGGACAACTTTGTGCGGTATGTATGATTATCATGGCCCATTGAATCATGATGAAGATTAAATATTGACACATATTGACACAACATAAAAGGAACCTGTGAGTTGGACAGATGACTTTCCTATGCTTCGCTACTGTGGATGGTGAACAGAGATCTCTCGAAACTCCACCGTCGGCTGTATCCCCAAAGTTGAGATGCCAAGCTGGTCACCGTCGCAAACATCGGTAGGTGCCCTGGGAAGAGGGAACAATAGGATCATGTGTGATGGGTTGTTTGCCACTCGATTCAAAAAAGTTGGATGCATGTCCATTTATTGTTAATGCTCCACACTGCATTTGATGTTTCAGCCCACATGTGTGCTGTTTAACCCCCATTCTTTGTGCTCAAAAGGGTTTGGTACCAACTAGGATCTGACCCCAAGTAGCTACGTTTTTTTGCCGTCAGTCTCGTTGCGCACGCAATACTTTCTAGACACGCCAGTCGTGTCAGTTCTCGGCTGGTGCTTTGGCATCGGAAAACGCGGGAGGTAGAGGGTCTCACAGGCGTGAAAGGCTTAGTTCGGCTTAGTTGTCTTAGTTAGTCTGTGCAGCTTTGAATCATTGTTATTGTGCAATTTGGTTTCTCACCATGTGCTTGTTATTGCTCAGGCTTAAGATTAGTAAAGTTTGCCTCGACAAAAACTCATGGTAGCCTCAAGAGTGATTTGGGCACTGCTCCCAGTGATGGGGAAAAGATAGCCATTGATTTGTTGGGTAAACCATGGATGAACAGTTTAGTGCTGAATATATTACCTTTCGCGATACATTGGGATATGTCAAGTTAGCCATATTTTTTTCGGGTATAAGAGTGGCATTTTTTTCCGATCACAGGGCCCATTTGTCACTAGAGTCAGGTGGAATAAAACAGCTTCAGAAAAGGGCGCATCAGATATGGGGTTAGATGGGTTAAAACACATCTTAAAAAAGCGGCTTCCACGTCCATGCTGAAGGATAAAGCACATATTGGACAGGCCGAATGTTTAGCAATCCGAGCTTCTTAACTCTGTTCTGGCTTGGAAACAGCAAGATGGAAGGGGCATAATTACTGGAGAATTTGACTTGAGTCTAGTCAATGTGATTCTTGCTTTTCTTGAGACCTTTTTATCCAGAAAATATAGACTCAAAATCTATAGCAGTTTCCGATAGCTTCCACTAGAAACGGCCGTCAATTAGTATAGTGCATGGCCAAAATCCACTGTGATTTCGACAGGTGAATAACATTCAAGGGAATGGTGGCTGTTCACGTGGTTGATTTTGTAGATCCAAAGGACACATATGCAAACACTCAAATGGTTTCATCAATATGCATGCATCAATAATCTATGTATTTTGGTATATTAGGAGGGAGTCGAGTTGGGTGGACCAATCTGACCTGCAGCTCCACAGCACGTCCGTGATCTGACTTTTGTTTTTGTTCAGCTTCAAGACATGCAGCCAGAAATTTTGGGTCACTGCAATCAGGACTAGTTCAACTGGTATACTCCCATCATTTTGGAGATTCTTTCCACGCGGATGAAATCCTGAACGAGGACCATCGAGCACCAGGTGTTGAGGATTTGGAGTCCCCAAACTCCCTGGAGAAACTGATGGAGTGATGGAATGCATTCAGATTACATGTGACCTTTTTATCTTATGTGATGTGTCATGAACATGGATTTTTTTTTTAAACAAAAACAAAAACTGGATCTCATAGGATCCCATGACATATCCCGATGATATCCCCATCAAGTGATTAGTGTATATATATACATATATATATATATATATATTGGTCAGTTGGAATCCGTTTGAACCCCCATTGCCATAAAATGAGATGTTTACTTCGCACAGGGTATCCCATTCTTACTGGGAAAATGTCCCCATCATTTGTCCTATCTAAATTTGCTGGTTGCCATCCCCAAAATGTCATTGAACATGTCCACGACATCTCCATACATTTTATGGGTTTTTCCTAAGTTATGGAGGTGTACCCCAATAACTGGATGGTTTATGTACGTCTATTGGATTTTTTTTGTAGAAATGAAGTAACCAATGTAACCAATGGCTTAAAACCAGGGCTACTCCTCGATGTATTTACAGTATTTTACAGTTGGGTACCCCCATGGCTTAGGACACCCCCATATGGATCGATCGTCCTTATGCTCCGCCATGGCGTCGCGTTTGCGCCGCGGGTGGGCAACTGGCTGGCGGAGACCAAGCCCGTGCCGCAGGAAGCGCTGAACTTGGTGGGGTAAGTTCACTGTGATTTCTATGGTTTATGATATATTTCTTTTCTATTTTATAATTCTGTAATATATGTATAATACTATACATTATATATCTATTGACTATATATTGTATATGTATGTATATGTATATATTAATTGGATATTATACGTATTGATTGGATACATTACACATATGTATTATATACATAATTAGTAGGGGTTATGAGCCAACTTAGAACTCACGATTGGCAGGCATAAACTTGTAGGTGATTGTACCCTGCAAAATGATACGAACTATATTGAATTATGGGATGATGTATGGGATTGTGTTTTTGTTTAAATTATTTTCCCAAGAACAATATTATGCTAAGGGAAATTGATTGGGTTTTTGGTGATTTTTGCAAGACAGATATGTGGGAATCACAAATTTGTGTTTGGGAATCCCAAACGCTTGTATTTATTGGTATGTGATTTATCGAACATAAAATAAGGAACATAAAAGTCTTGTTTGTTTCATTCATTTTTACTCAGCAAAAACTATAAGGGAATCATGGGAAATGGTGGTTTTTGCTTCCCAAAATTAGGGTATTCTTGGTGGCAGACTCAATCAATATGGGAATTTCGTTTGGGAATGGCTCAGACTGAGAAGAAGTGATGTTTTCCAGAGATTTCAGTGGGATATTTAAGAATATTTAAGATATAAACCGGCAATGATTGCATATTTATCAACTAACTGGTGAAGGAATAAATCTACGGTGATGATAATCTATGATAATCTACTATGATGTTTTTAAACCTACGATTATTGGTAAGAAAACCATGACATCCACATGAAATCCTGGTCTGAATCTCCAAGAACCCTCCAGCAGTGTCCCGACCCCGCACCGGCCTTATTTCATTGGACAAAGAGGCTGTGCCTTTTCGAACTGATGTGTTTCATTAGCCACCAAAATGGCATCTGTTTATTTGTACACGTGTATACATACCTGTATCCATGCAGTTTTGTTTGATTCATTTGTGGCTTATAGATCAGAAATGTTTGTTTAACTATGTCAATGAACTGGCGTGCAGCATCAGGACTACCTTGCTGGAATCCCTTTTGCGGGAAGATCTACATTGACTGGGCTATTTGTTGGGGTTGCCCAGTGTCCATGCGTGTTCTTTTTTGGCAAGCGAGTCTTCGACAGACTTGCATACAATGTACACGTAGTCACATTGCACACACAGTGGCCTGCATATCATATTCCGAATACCGCGTGAACATGATTTTGCTGATCTATATAACTGAGCAATCGTTTTTTGTTTACCATAGTATAGTAAAGCATCGCACTCTTGCAGTTTGTAGTTTGGAGGCTCTGCCTCAGAATGAATCAGCTGCCTGTTTGTACGCGGCCATCGGGGACCCCAAACAGCGCAAGATTCCCACGGCTCTTTGCAAGATCATATGGTAGATGGGTGGTAGTGGATCTATTGGTAAGCAGGTTGATTGTTGTTTGGGTCAAAAGAGCCAGGATTCAAAGAAGCGGGTCTTTCAAGGGGGCTTGGATGTGTCAAAACACACTTTCCATGGTAAGAAGGACGGTCAAAACCATGATACTGCTTTAAACAAAAAACTATCAAGAACTACTATTGATGAGGGTGAAGATCTGAAGGTCAAAAGAAAGTAATTATTCACATCCAAAAATAGACATCAGACATCGTAGAAGATCCCACCCAGTTTCAGTGGACCAGAGGGTGCCAATCTGTTTGGGTCTTGGATGGTCTTGGTTAAGTTATGAGGAACCCAAACTGGGACGCTTTGCTGTTGTAAATGTTTGTAAATGGCTCAATGGCCAAGTCCATTTGTGCATTCCAAGTCTTGTGTCAAAAAAAGAGCTCTTTCCTTGAAGACCCAGCGACCCATCTCCCTATGGCTTTAGATCCTGAACCATCCTCCCATCTAAAATGGTTCTTGAAGATATCCGTGCTTGATCCTCATCCCACCAGTTGACATCCCATCCCATGATTTTTCACTGATTTAACTGCCGTGTCTTGCTTAAATCCCCATGTTTGTTGTTTAACTCCTCATTGTTGATTCTTAAGTCCCATTGGTCAAACCTCACCACGTTTGGAGAAATCCACTTGGGAGTGTAGTTGGGCTGCTAAATCGGGATAACCACAGTAGTAAAACCTCCGTAAATTTGGATATGATCTCTATAAACTATAGTATCCTATAGTTGACTAATTATATATTATATTATATATATATATACATTGTATATATAGTATAGTACACCATAGTCAATAGTCAATATATCCAGCTATCACCCTAACTGCCCGCGCCTCGCGCAAGGTCAAAGTCGCGGAGCATGGCCCTAAAGATCCCGCAGTGTGGAAGCGTCTCATCGCGCGGGCCGATGTCATTGCGCACTCGCTGACCGCCAAGCGCCTGGAAGAAACGGAGAAGGATCTCAAGGTAAACTGTTATACCAATGGATTATATATGGTGAATATTTCCCCAATAATATCCTATATAAATATACATAATTACTATGGAATCATATATGGTTAAATGGTGATTATATTCCACCAATCATGGTTGATTTATATACTATGTTATACTGATTATGAACTACCCCATTTGGAGGTATCCTAAAACAGAGGTACCCTAAATCATCATTTGTTTAAAGAGGATGTACATTATAAAATCATCCAGCTATTGGGGTACCCCCATTTATAGAACCCCCCAGGGGAATTTTAGAAAGGTGGAACTTGGAGTTGCAAAAGATGCTTTGTTATATAGTAAACTTTAGTGTAGATTACTGAGTTTTGTGTAAATTAGTATGGACAATCCAAAATCCAGACCGGATAGTTAGTGCCCACGATGTTTGGGTATTTACTGGTTGGTATCTCCATCGCTGGTTGATATGGCCATCAGGGCCACCAGTTCTGCAGTATCTAAGCTTTGCCATGAATCACCAGCAACTTGCAGCAAGCAAAAGTTATTAGAATGGTAATGAAATTTACTGCACTGATGTAGAAATGCTAGACAAAATAGTCATAACATGTTTTTTTAATGTTATTCTCATGAAATGAACAAGGAAACAAATACACAGATGTGGATCATACAAATAGAGATTCTACTATAAATCATCCGGAAAGTCTTGTCATTCCCATGATGATTGGAAATCCCATGAAACATCCATCCATCCACTGGTTTATCATCATGTTCCCTTCTAAGATTGCCAGTTTGAGGGTATATTCTGAACACCCCATGTTCAGTCACACTCAAATATCATATTCTTCATTACGTTATTTGTGGATTGTATATGATTGTATGAATTGTGTATATACACAAAGTATATACGTATATATTTTAGATATTATGTATGAAATATTATATATTATATGTGTTTATACTATACAGTACATATTAGTTTATATTATACATACAATATACTTATTACACATAAACTCATATGTATGTATATGTGATTATATATATACAGTACTCTCTGGTTATTTAACATAGCTATCGGAAATGATCCTTTTCAATACTTGAATCAACATAAATCACCTATAAATGGGCCATTTTCTATGGCTATGTTAGACCAGTATTCATTCGTCGAGGCAGGCCTCTTTGATCCTGTCCTCCATGGCGCGGACACGGCAGGTGCAGGAGAGCTGCCCGCACCGATTTTTTTTTGACTGCTCTCCAATTCTTGGGAGTTGTATTTGTTTTTTTTTTCGAAATTCTAGAAGTTATGACAACATCACTACGACCTCACTCGACATGATGCCCAGTACGGGTAACCATACCCAAAACCCAAATGCCACACTTTTTCAGCTGGTGACGGTGAATTATGCTCAATCCAGTATCCGGATTTATAGCACTCCCCAAGAAAGATAGCATAGTAGAATCCATGTCAATCGCAATTTTACTCAATTCAACCGCATCCATTTAGAGGAGTTATCATATGGATACATTGCTGTTTTTTTTAATCACAATGTTTGCTAGTTATTCCGATCTCATGGTGGGTATCCACCTTTGAAGCCCCAGGTATCCACCAGAGCCTCGCAGGAGACCTTCCTACATCGCTTCAATCTGAAGTTCGCGCCCTCGCTGATTGCGCAGGCGGAAATGATTGACCTCTGCGGCAGCTCGGTTGGGGGATGTTGGGGGGATTGAGGGATTGAGGGATGGGCAGATTGCGATGTTTACAATTTGATACAATTTGCACAAAATTTTGAATACCCTCCGGTAATTGAGCTTAGCTGTGGAAAATGGATCAAAATGGATCAAAATGGCCCATGCCGTTCGATGTTTTACCATGCTTTACCGTAATGATGATTTTCCAGTGATTTTCCATTCTATAATGGGGTACCAATGGCACTGAGAAAGAGCAGTGAACATCGATCATTGACTGACTGTATGCAATCAATGAATTTGAAATGTTTCCGCAAAAGAAAGATTATGTTTAACGACTCTTGGCATAGCCGCAGAGACCCATCAATTAAAGACCCCAGAAGCAACGCCGCCCATGACTATTTTTTTGAATTGAGTCAAACTTGGCAGAAAGGCATTGCTTTGGCAGACTGCAAATCAACACCAAGATCAACATCCAACCCAACTCAATACCTGAATGGAGAGGTTCTCATCAGCGGTGAGCAAGAAATGTTGGGATAAAATCAACATCAAAAAAATGCATGAAAAGACCGTAGTTTCTTTTATGATCTCGAATCGATACTCAACGAAACTGAGGTATGATCAGCAGCCTGAGTCAGTTGGATAGCTATCAGGAAGAGTATCTTGGTAAGATGCGAGGTCGGTCCTATGTGGTCCTATTAGTGGTCCTTAAAGACATATATACTGACGGACACACAGTTAGAACCTCTTTTGGAAAAAACATATTTATACATATTTATACATCTAGCCGGCTTCTTACTCTAACCACGAAATCACCACATTTAGAACCAAAATATATAGCACTTCTATGCAACATTTCATATGCTGCATATGCTCCTACCCTTGTACACACTCACACTTAGAACCTCTTGTATGCATACATATATTCACAAGTATACATATATCGTATGATAGATACTTTTGTATATGAACTCAAGTTGTGCGAAATCACATATGTCTCTGCCTTGCCAGTGCACACTCTGAAGCTCTTTGTATACAAGCACATACTCACAAGTATATATATATAATTATCGATATTCTTGTACATAATCCCATGCTGTGCAAACCAACATATGTGTGTGCCCCTTGCGAGTGCTCACACTTTGAACCTTTTTGTATACATCAACATTCCCAGATGTGTACATATACATATATACAATTATATACATCATATCATGGCTTCATTTGTGTATGAACCGATCGGGTGCAAACTTACATATGTTTGTGACCTTGTGAGTGCTCACACTTAAAACCTCTTTGCATACATACATATATTCACAGGTATACATATTTCATATTACAGAAACTTTTGTATATGACTCCGTGTTGTGCGAACTCACATATGTCTCTTCCCTGGCAAGTGCTCACACTTCGAAGCCCTGTTTCCATACGTACGTACAGTGACAAGAAAACACATATCATGTCATAGATACTTGTGTATATGAACCCATGTTCTGCAAACTCACATATGTTTGTGCCCTTGCAAGTGCTCACACTTAGAACCTCCTTATATATATGCATCTACTCACAAGTATACATATTTCATATTACAGATACTTTTGTGTATTACTCCGTGTTGCGCGAACTCACATATGTCTGTGCCCTTGCGAGTGCTCACACTTAGAACCTCGCGGTATACAAGCAGATACTCACAAGTATACATATAACATATATAATATCAAAGATACTTTTATATGTGAACCCATGTTGTGCGAACTCACATCTGTCTGTGCCCTTGCGAGTGCTCGCACTTAGAACCTCTTTGAATACATACATGTGCTCACAAGTGTATATATATATATTCCATCACAGATACTTTTATATATGAACCCATCTTGGGCGAACTCACACATATGTTTGTGCCCTTGCGAGTGCCCACACTTTGAGAAGCTGTTTGTATACATGCATATGATCACAAGCATACTTATGATACATCATTAATACTCTTGTATTACCTATGTTTTTCAAACTCACATATATGTCTGTGCCGTTGCGAGTGCTCACACTTAGAACCTCTTTGTATACATACATTTACATATACTCACAAGTATACATATTTCATATTACAGATATTTTTATATATGAACCCATGTTGTGTGAACTCACATATGTCTGTGCCCTTGCAAGTGCCCACACTTAGAACCTCGCGGTATACATGCACATACTCACACGTATACATATATCATATCACAGATACTTTTATATATGAACCCATGTTGTGCGAACTCACATATATGTTTGTGCCCTTGCAAGTGCCCACACTTTGAAGCTCTTTGTATACATGCATAGACTCACAAATACACTTATGTTATATCATAAATACTCTTGTATTTTCAAATTAAACCGATTTTGTGTAAACTCACAGATGGTTGTGCCCTTGCGAGTGCTCACACTTAGAACCTCTTTGTATACATACATTTACATATACTCACAAGTATACATATTTCATATTACAGATATTTTTGTGTATGACTCCGTGTTGTGCGAACTCACATATGTCTGTGCCCTTGCGAGTGCTCACACTTAGAACCTCCTTATATACATGCATATACTCACAAGTATACATATATCATATCAAAGGTACTTTTATATGTGAACCCATGTTGTGCGAACTCACATATGTCTGTGCCCTTGCGAGTGCTGGCACTCAGAACCTCTTTGCATACATACATGTGCTCACAAGTATATGTATTCCATCACAGATACCTTTGTACATCAACCCGTCCTGTGCAATCTCACACTTGTACGTGCCATCGCGAGTGCTCACAGTTTGAACCTCTTTGTATACGTATATTGACAAGTATTAGTATACATATCGTATCATGGATAATTAGTTTTGTATATGAACCCATGTTGTGCGAACTCACATATGTTTGTGCCCCTGCGAGTGCTCGCGCTTTCTCTTTGTATACATGCATCAACTCACAAGCATACATATGTTCTATCACAAATACTCTTGTATATGAGCCGATGTCATGCAAACTCACATATGTTTGTGCCCTTGCGAGTGCTCACACTTAGAACCTCTTTGTATACATACATATACTAACAAGTATACATATATCATATTACAAACACTTCTGTATATGACTCCGTGTTGTGCGAACTCACATATGTCTGTGCCCGTGCGAGTGATCACACCCTAAGACTAAGACTTAAATCCTCTTTGTATACATATATACAGTACTTACATGTAAAGTTGAAATGGCAATAAATTTGATGTGTGCAGGAAAATGACGCGGCCCTCATAGTTGGTTGCTGTGACTCCCACAGTTAGAACCTTTGGAATCAAACGGGTTCTAACTGTGGAGGTTTCTTGAGGTTCTAACTATGAGGAGTGAAACTTTTGGAAAAAAAATGTGGTTCTAACTTTGTGTCCATTTGTATACTGTAGAGGTTTCCTGAAATGGGGGTACCCCCAAATAATCTATTTTAATAGGATATTACACTATAAACCATCCATTTTGGGGTACCGCCATTTATGGAACCCCCCAGAGGAATTTTTAAAAAGTGGAACTTGGAGTTGCCGAAGATGCTTTGCTATATAGTACAGTAATGGTTTTATTTCAGGTTTGTGATGGTCAGTGAATTGTTATAATTTGCCCAGATCTATATATAAATCATTTGCCCAGATATATATATATAAATCATTTGAAGGTCCTTATGACCAATGATGAGCACCCCTCATTGGAGCTGATGAAGGTCCACCGGCAACAGCCTTAACTTCGGCAGATCAGGATGCATATCATGATGTATTATGTCAATACCCTTATATAGCTTACGGGTGACCTAACCACAATTTGAATATCTGTGGAGGTTTGACCAACATTTCTTTTGATTTTGAGGTATTTATATATATATATATATGCATACATCTCACAGTCATAGTCATATGTTATCGTTTGAAGAATTTAGTATAATTGAGTGAATCTTTGCCTCACGTGGTGAAGCCAGTGGTGAAGCTGCAATCCTCCCCAACATTACCAGAAATGGCTTGGTACCAGGGAAAAAAATCGGAGTTTATCTTAGTGAATAAAAAGTGTGTCATGAGTGTGTAAAGGTGAAAAAAAACACATCGAGTTCCATGATGTTCCATGACATAAATCCTTCAAAAGATGCCCAATGAAAAGGGGGATTTCCCACCCGCCAGGCTATTCTTGGTGGCCTCCAAAAGGCTTCAGGAGGTGCTGATGTTCAGAACAAAGCTGCGGCCAAAGGTTTAGTCTATAGCAACCCCAAGAGAAAGGTAGAAAAGTCATATCTATGTCTAGAAGAGTGGTGAATTATGATGGATTATTCTCTTTTTTGGGGCTTGCGATACTGTATATCGGGAAAATTGCAGGTTTGTGTTGCTGGTATCCAAACTTATCTATGGACGTGTGGGCGGTGTGGGTATTCACTGCGGGATAAAGTAACAAAAACGTAATTTGTTGACCAATAAACAATCCAAATTGTTTGGACATGGACCAACATATTCTTTGTATGGCCCTGGGTCCTGGGTAAACCTATGGTCAATGGGTTCATTTCCAGCAGACGGAGGTAATACATACTCCCCATGACTGGGACCAGGAATAGATCCACAAAACCAGGGTTTTTATGGATGATATAAAACGGGGTTTAATATATAATGGGGAATAAATACTGTATTTTACTGTATTGATATGTTACAATCTCCAGGGTTGGTCATGGGGAAGTTAATACTTGTTGGCAAATAAGATCAACATACCGCATTCCCAATAACTTTACCAAGACCCAAGGAGAGATTTGGTACCCAAGGAGAGATTTGGTTTGATCAATCTGCAGTGCCCCTGTACCTCAGGTCGTTGGTGTCGGCAAAATGTTACCTGTTCAGTAGAGGGATTTTATATCACCCAGACCTATTGACCTGGGTGGTGGTAAGCCATAGATGTTGTTTTTTGCTGGGTGCCTACATAGATGCTTTCATCGACCATACATGACAGAAGTTGATAATTATGGGGACTCATCCCAAAAACATGCAAATTAATTATTAAATTGCCTCATTGAAAAACACACTTCATAGCGGAATCTCTTCTTGCCTCACCAAGGCGGAGTCATCGACACAGATTGTTGGCTTAATCATGCGCCTGATGCTTCCAGTTGTCCCAGTGTTGTTTTTCAGCATTCCAATGGAGTCCCCATCAAAAAGAGAAAAAAACATCGGAATCCACCATCAGATACTATATAATCATATAATATCATATAGTTATATTCATATATATTCACATAATCCTCCATCAGATACTTAACCTGGCCAGGACGCAGTCTTTTTTGCACCGGCGCAGGTTGCTTCCCAGCTGGATGCACGACAGCTGGCGCTGATGTTCAACGCTTTCGTGAAGGTGGGTAGCATTCGTAGATGTCCGACTCAAATGCAAAGAAATACGATTGTTAATGATTTTGTGGTTGGGTATATATATATATTATTATATACTGTATATACATATTTGTGAGATGATATGGATTGTACAAAATGCATGCTAATGTGTGCATATTATCTATATTGTACATATCACTGAATTCCTGGAATAGCATTGTTTACCATTGTTTCTACATGCATATAGATATAGACTCTATTGTAGACACATACAAATATGCATATATACTCATACATATATATATATATATACATATACAAATACATTTATATAAGCATCTTATATTACTTATATATTCACATGTCTTTTTGTATTGCACACGATGTTGCTATGGATGGTGCGATGGCACCGCACCAGGCGAAGCATTTGGACATGGAGCTATTCCAACGCTTGCTGAAACAGGCGGTGAAAGCACCGGATTTCATGGGTGAGGCTTAAAACTGGTGAGTTTCTTCATCTTCAGTAACACCAGTAAGTGTTGACATAGTTAGTGTATGTCAGTGTTTTTTCTTTACGAATTGGATGAACATGTTCTATTTGAGATTCTATCTACTACTGTAGCCTCAATCTGGGCAAATTATAACGACCTCACTGTTCTCCCACACTGGAATCATGGTTTTTATATGGGGAATCATCCCAAAATGGCCCAACATTTCAGGTTAGTGAGTTATTATAATTTACCATAGCCTCAATCCATATTTCGAAACATGGACAGAACACCATGCCATTCCGCGAGGTCCCCCGAAAGATTGTAAAGTTCACCGCGAAGGAGTCGCAGTTGGTTGGTACATAGCTGGGATGAGGGAAACGACTCATGTTGCCCACCATGGTAAGTGATTCATTTCTGTATATGATTATATGATCATGAATTGTGGCTTTATGCCAGCGATATAGAATGATATAAATGTTCACTCACTCAGTAAGTGTTTAATCCACAATTAACCCAGGGCGAGTCATTGTGCCTGCAAGGACGCAGCCATTCTGCTGAACGTTGGGAACCTCGGGCGGGGCAGGTGCTTATCCATGGTTTGCCCTAGTTGTGTTGGTTGCATGAATTACATTAATTACATTGCATCACGTTACACTGAATTGCATCCAGGATTGCATTACATTGCACTACATGCATTATGCAATTATAAACATACATGAAGTAAACAGATACATTACATGAAGTACACACACACACTACACTAGTCACTACACTACACTACACTACCCTAAACTACACTACATTACACTACACTTCACTCCACTCCACTACACTGCACTACACTACATTGCACATCCATACCTCTGTATATCATACATCCGTATATCCGTGCATACATGCATATGTAAATACCCACCTCCTACAAACCCTCCAACCTCCCTCCATCCATACATACATAATGAATATTATATGAATATAACATATTTAAAAAGCGATATCATTGGATATAATTGACTTGGGGCCACTATTATTGTAGTATGCTTCGTGTTGAGTTCCCTGTGACCTCCCTCAAGAGACTATAGGCCTTGGCGCAAGTGCCCGCGTTTCAGGACCGGTTGGGGACGTGATGTGCCGCAATATCAGTGGCTGTCTTGAAGCCCTTTTCTTGGTTTAATCAAAGCTTATTTTGCCCTTCAATTTTGTTCATCAATGTGTATATGTGCATTGCATATAATGTGTAATGTTCAGATACATATATATATATATATATATATATATTAAAGTATAGATGATTATAGATGATTATAGATGATTATAGATGATTATAGATGCTACCGGCTACCGTATATTCAGTCTTTCTTCGTACTGATTGCAGGACTGGGAAGCTGCAGAGGAAGCTGAAGAACTGAAGAAGGCTTTGGAGGTGCTGAAGGCATGTTTGTCTCAGGGCCGCTTCTCAAGGTTCATTGATGTTTTTTTTAGTTTAACAGACTTGTGATTTAAGGGTTACCCATATTTACCCGCTTCATTGATGCTCATTCGAATATTCGTTCATATTCAGTAGAACTTAAAATTGTGTTCAGTTGAATTTTTATACGATGTTCTAGACATTTACCCAGTAACTGGGGAATATCATTGATGTTCTTGGATGCTTTTCCTTAGAACAAGGTGGACATTGCCTCAACATGTTGGGGATTTGTTGTTTCTCCTATGTTTTGGCCTGGAAAATGGGTTGGCCCGGCCAAATGACATACGAGAAAGACATCTTGATATGATAAAGTATATTTTATAATATATATATATATATAATCTGGGTCAACCTTGGTTAGATACTTTAGTACTTTGGCAGGTATCTAAGATTCACCCTGTATTTACTGGGTATTATATGTTCAATATTGTTCAATCATGTTTTCCCGTGCATTCAACTACAAGATCGCCACAGATGGGTCCTGATCGTAGGTCATTTCCCTCCGTCTTCCCGAGCTACTTCCCAGCGCCGACCTGCACTCGCCGCTGGGACTAGCAGTGGATCCATTCCAAATGGATCCACGGAGGTGTAGGGTGTGCATGCTTGAAATCTGGCTAAGATCGTATAAGTGTATATGCACCACCAATAATGTCCTTTTGGTAAAAATAGAGGGGCCGGTTTGGTATACCATCTATCATCATTTACCTGTTGTTAAAGGGGTAAACAAACCCCTCTATTAATCAACCAACCAATGGGAAAAGGA
>Ga0126342_10008266_pt1 | contig 18637 bp, 14 predicted proteins | sample Cyp1metagenome_FD_92528 | JGI IMG/M metagenome (GOLD analysis project Ga0126342, IMG submission 92528) | Coral microbial communities from Lord Howe Island, Old Settlement Bay, Australia - Cyphastrea 1 metagenome | ecosystem: Host-associated > Invertebrates > Cnidaria > Coral ...
CGTCCAACGGTCCGCATCCACACCCTCCCATGGACTTGATCGGGAAGCCACGGAGCATGAATACTGGAGTTGCAGGCATCTCACATCAAGGACATCGGTGTGAACAAGTGTGGAAAAATCACAATATTCACATATATGTATATAATGTATAAGGGCTTCATGCATCCGCAGTTTGGACTTTGCACTTTACTCTTGGTTCTTCATTCTTCCCTGATATGAATGTCAACAGTTCCAAGGCCATGAACCCTGCCTGCCGACCGCATTCCAAGCGAAGATCTGCAGCCGATAGCTTCGGTTGGCCATCAAATCCGTCAGTTGGAAGCAGCGGCAGCCGGAGGAACTCAGGTTGCCCACCAGGAAGAACCTGGGATGCCCACCAGGGGAAGCAGCCGGCAACTGGGACCAGCAGGGGATCTCAAGGGATGAACATGGCTGCCATGACCACCCAGATGTTTGAAGCCGCCCTATACACCTTGGAATGGAAACGGACATTCCTAGGTGCTACACAAGGCCCAAGCTGATCTTTGCTCTTCTTGTACCCCGGCTGTCACAAGAATGTGACACCAGACCAGAATTGAAGAGCAACAAGTGGCAAATGAGTAGGTGTGTCTGCAAAATTGTGGATGGTTTCACCACAGAGAATAGATCATCCACTGCAGACTTGGTTTGGGGTCGTTGAAAAACACATTCAAACATGTGCCATGATCCCCCCGTAAATGGTTCTGCATGGAAAATTAGCCCCTGTTAATGGATGCCTCTCACTTAGATCTTGCCTTGACAAGGCTTCCTTGGAGCATGTTTTTTGTTTGTGAATATCATTCCATCAACAAAATGCGCCGAAGGTCTGTGTTCTCTTGATGAAAGCCACATTGAGAGCAGTTGGATATGCGGACCAAAGCAACCGGAGGATCGATCCAATGACACACAAAATGCTCATGGATTAAAATCTAAGATGGAAATCCCCTAGAAATCAATGTTTTAATGGGAACATCATCAATAAATGGGGAATGTTCTATTTCCATGTGTGATTTCCAAATTCGATTCCACCTTTTATTTTTGTGGCCGTGCAGCAGCAAATATTAGCCATCAGCATTCTACCTCCAAATTCGTCAGGGGGCCCAGATTCCAGGTCTTCAAGGTCTTCCAGGTGCATCTCGATGGTGTAGAAGTCAATGGGCAGGCCTCCCAGCAGATCAAGCTGGGTAGGATGATCCATGGCTTCCACTGGACCCCAATTGGACCCCCAAATGGTTTTGGGGCATTTATATGATTTTATAGCTTCACGGGGCGCAGATCCATCGGGACTTTAAGCCTCAGGCTGGTGATTGATGTTTGAATCAGTTGAATCCATCATTTCTGGTCGAAGACCTGCTTTTGATGATAAAAATTCCCCGTTTTGGATGATTTACTCATGTTTACTCACCATTCCTTGTGGTTCAATACACCTTTCTTTTGGTCTTCGAAACACCACCATGTTCTTTTGTGAAAATCCCCATCTTTGATCAATTCCAGATGCTTTGATGCTTTTTCTTCGCCACTTCTCCAGGTTTTTCCATCTTTTCATTCACCAGAATTCACCATTTTTGGTGCGTCACGTTCAACCCAAAAAACATCGCGGCAGACTGCCCTGGGCCCCCAGGGCCATATCGGGCCCATATCGGGCGGCACGCCTCCATCGTCCGGTGCCTCCCAGGTGAAGTTCAGCCTGGAAGGCGATGGCTCCAGCTGCAGCTGCTCCACTGCGGCAGGCGCCACCGGTAGGGTCCAGACCTGGCGCTGCCGGCGGAAAAGCCATGAGGAATTTGTTCAGCCAGCGACGGCCAGCGAACAGGAGAAATTTGGGACAAAATGGGGAAAGTTCTTGAAGTGAACTGAGTTCACCCTCAGGATTTGGATTGAAAACTGGGAATCCAAAAAGGGCAAAGCACCAGGGATCCTCCATGGCCAAAACTGATGGTCAGTGTGAAGCCCTGCCTGCATGCTCTTTTCGCTGAGGGAACCAACTCCCAAAGTGTTCACACCTGCCACCACGAAGCTGTAAGCCGTAGTCCTCGTCCTCGGCATGGGCTTGAAGACATGGGGGTTGCAAACACCAACCACATGAACGCTAATGATACGGCCAGCATTGGTGGTGACACCCCCATCTTTATAGCTCAGTATTGAGGCTCGAGTCTATGTCGCCAAGTTTTGTTGCAACATAGTCACATCTACATTTATGACGTCGAGAGACCTTCATTCATTGGACAATGGAAAACAATTATATAACATTATGAAAAAAAACAACATGGGTTTGTTTTTTGGTTTGTTTTATTACTATTATTTTTTACTATTATTTGTATTATTATTATTATTATCATTATGTTTTTTATTGTTTATTATTATTACTATTTTATTTTATTATTATTATTTTATTATTATGATTTGCCGGTTTTCAGTAAAATGAAGCATTTTGCGTCATAAATCTACGTCCTTGAATGCTAGAATGCAACTCCCAACAGAAATGAGTTTGGAAGATGATTCGGATGATTTTTCTTTACCGGCTGGTAATCAGACATGGCGTTCACGGCTAACTGGGAAAACACGGTGGCCTAAATGGGCATTTGAATGAGGAAATCATGAAAAAGACAATGGGGAATCCTCCAGCTAGCCATGACTAGCCACAGTTGAGAAAATCACAAGGTAATCTGAAAAATCTTCCAATTCCAATACAGCTTTCATACTTTTGAAACTAGTATATATATATATGATATTATTATATATGTTTTGCTAAAGTTTGGAAAACAAAAAAACAACTTATGAAAATCATCAAACAAAAAAAACAACTTATGAAAATCATCAGCATTTTGGTTTCCAACCCGTGACTTTCTGAATTGGGTAGCCATCACCACATCCCAGCGGCAGTGACTCCACGATGACCTCTGTGGCGTTACTCTCGCTGCTGTTCACCGCCTATGCGCGCGCAGGTGGCGAAATGGCGATGGCTGAGATGGGCCTTGCTGGAGATTGTGGTCGGATGTGGTCAATCTATGTCAATCTCGTGCACCTTTCCAATTCAGAAGATGTCTTTCTGGGAAAAAATGGAAAAAATATGGTGTTTGTTTGAAGCTAACAAAAAGGTACCAACCAGCCAAGATCACCGTCTGGGAACGCGTCCCGCTGGGCATCCGGGCAAGCACAAGGGAACCTGTCCCAGTGCGCTGCCAGATCCTGCAACACCAATGTCCAGGTAGATGTTAGCGAAATGGACAAAATATGATACAAGCAACAATGTAGTGATATGATGTTATATGATATCTATGTGATATGGTATCATATTGATGGAAAAATATGTATGTGATATTGTATGATACGGTATGATGTTATATGATGTGATGTGACTTGACGTTATATAAATTCAGTAAGTCAACATAAGATCACAAGACGAGACGATGCGATATCATGTCAAACAGTACGATAGATATGACGTTCTTTCACATACCCTCTGGTAAACTAACATAGCTATTGAAAATCACCATTTGTGATAATGGGAAAATCCACTATAAATGGTCATTTTCAATAGCTATGTTAAATTACCAGAGGGTATATTTGTAGTGTGCAAGCAATCAGCAATGGAGCGGAAACAGGAAATGTAGTGCAACTGATAGATGCAAGCAGGATGAGAATACACTAGTATAAGCAACCAATTGATGATTTAGCTGATGGAAAGCACATGAAAGCTACAAATCGGCATCGAACTTGCCTCCGTCGCACAATTTACACTGTTGGTAGATGCCCGGTACTATCGTCCGATTCGGACAGAAGTTTTACTGTATGTAAACCTCTCTAGGATGACTTGAGATCCGCAATCCAATGGTTGTATTTATTTAATTTGCATCAAGCTGCTGCTTGTGTCCCCACAATCCGAATGGTGTACCCTATGGCGTTATGAGACGGAAAAACCGCTGCAGCACTTCAGTCTGCTCCAAAGTTCAGAAAACGACATGAGCGTTCTATGTTCCGTAAAGACCAAAAAAGACAACATCGATGAACTTTGAATCACTCCAAACTCAGCTATCATATCTTAAGTTCGACAAAATGACTTCCCCACCGGTAGGCGAAGATCGGAGCGCCGCCATCCTGACAGTAGCAGATGAAAGCCATGTTCAACGGGTAAAATCATCGAGATTGTGTTAAATTATGTTAAATTATGTTAAAATATGTTAAAGGGTAAATGCTTTCAAGCCTAGAAATCTGGAACATATTCTTGGGATCATTGAATATAATTAGATGATAGACATTGGTATACCCCTTACGAATGATTGACCCCCAAGGGTTTTGCAACATCAGCATTGCTGAGAATGGTGGCCGGCATTGAAACAGGGTTCTGGACAAGGGTTTGAGATCTGAATACAAATAGACAGCAATAAACTTACTGGTGCTTAGCAGGGAATTTTCGGGAATGATCCATAATCACTAGTAATAATCATCCCAGCAACCCCCAGCAACCCCCAGCAACCCATCCATTCCCCACGTTTAGCACCAATAAACCAATCAGTAAATAAAACATTGCCTAAAAGGTCTCCATGTTTGACAACGACCCACGCGGGTTTGACAATTCTGGATTCCCCAGTGAAAAAAACCTTTGAATCAAACCCCAAAATGGCAGCAATGATATGTTCAATTGGAAGATTCATCACGAGCAAACATTGTGCGAAAGCCACGTCACGAGCGACTTTGGCAGTTTTTGGTGACACAAGTTCTATCAGCACTGGAAATTCCCGCCATGTTTTTTGTCGGAAATCATCTGCAAATAAATACCCTCTGGTAAACGTTTACATAACTATGGAAAGATCCACCATTTTTAATGGGTAAATCCACTAGAAATGGTCATGTTCAATAGCTATGTTAGTTTACCAGAGGGTAGACTTTCCACTGTCATGTTAGATTACCAGAGGGTACACCCAAGCATCCTTTCATATTTCTGATCCGTGGTTGGCAGCTGTGACCACCAGAGTCCCCAGTCGAAGTGGAATTACTGTTGTACATGGGTCTATTGGGCAACTAATGGGTTGATTTATGGATTTTATAGCTCGATTTCTAGCTAGGTTTACTACTGTATGCTATTTTGCCTATAATTGGGGTCGTAATTCATTGCAAGAAGAAGGGTGAAACTAAACTAAACTCTCCCAACTAGAAATTTGGTCACATGAACTAGATCTAACAACCCAGTTAATTCATATGTATATATATACATATATATATTCAATTCATATCACTTCTCAGTGACTCAGTAGTCTGCGGCCATGTGGCATCCCAGTTTCACCCTATCCACCACCTGTGAATCCCAATCCGCTCCTTCAAAGGAGCCAACCACGTCAGTCGCAGCTGATATTGTCCCACTTCCACAGGCGTCAACTCCCTGCAACGATGATCTTTCCGGCTATCGTCTGGGACACTCAATGATTTGGTGTTGCAACAAGGGTGGTGAAGCGCCCCAAGAAAAACTTCACAATATTAAAGTCTTCGCAACCCCAAGGTAGTGTTGAAAATCCCTTCAACTGAACATTTCCCAACGCTTTGTTTAGCAAAGGGTTGACGCCTGAATTCCACTTTACTCGTGCTGTTGCCCTTTTCAAATCCACAAATGGTACATTTACCACAGCCTGATGATAGGGAGAGTGGAATGGATACCATCTGGTTACTTAACATTGCCATGGAAAATCCCCAAAATAAATGGAGGTTTATAGCTGGGAAGATCATCTATTTCTATGGGCCATCTATACCATGGCTATGTTGGTCATAACCAGAGGGTATATCTTGTCTCACTGCCGGTTCGACCTGGGAGCCATAGGCACAGAAGGGCCGGTGTGAAGCACATCGGACACCGCGAAGGAGCCTGGGCCGGGCAGCGGAAAATCCTCGGTGCTAAGCGATTGCTGCAGCCATCCAAAAGGCCGACCAAAGCACCAAAGCCCACCTGCTCCAATCCGATTCACTGCGCGCACTTGGTACCTGGCGAGTTGGGGGATCACGGGGTCAGCAAGTCACGCGAAAAGCATGTGACCATGAGAAAAGAAGGGCAAAAAGACAGCAGCCATCACTCTGGTAAGACCAGATGAATACCCATTTCCCAAACTTACAACCCACATGCCAGGTATTCAAAATGAGCTGGAAAAAACAAAAAAACTTATATCTAGATGATTTTCCTATCATCAAAATAGGGAATTCCCATTGCCACACCACCGAGCCTGTAGGATGTATCACCAATGAGGTCTGTCAGGTTGATCCTGGTCTCGTTGGTCATCTCCTCACATCAGCATCGTAAGAAAAAAATATGTATGATATCGTATATTTAAAATGTGTGTATATATATACAGTATATACTCTTTCGGATATGTATATATATATACCTATATATATATACCTATATATATACATATACATATACACATGTATATGTATATGTATATGTATATGCATATGTATATGTATATGTATATGTATAGACACATATATAAATATATCATATATATATAAATATATCATATATATATATATAAATATATCATATATATATACTCTTTCGGATATGTATACATACTGTATACATACATATTATATATATACATTATTATTTTATTTTAATAGTTTAGAATATTATGGAAAAACTTCCAGTAAGCAAACACAGCTCAGTGAGAACATGCAATTATTGACGGCTAGATGATCTATTTTTGGATATCAACCGTTGTTTCCGCCAACCATTGCATCCCCTGAGCTTGAGATATGGAAGATTATCTTCAGCCCTCGGTTGTGGCCATTTTTAAGCTTCCCCAAATCAACATGTGGATTGTTCCGGGTGCTCCAATGTTTCAAAAGCCTGATTTCCATTCGTACCCTCTGGTAAACTAACACAACTATGGAAAGATCCACCATTTTTAATGGGAAAATTCACTATAAATATCTATAAATGGTGATTTTCCATAGTTATGTCAGTTTAGCAGAGGGTACCATCAAACATCATTTTCATCCATTTTCCTGGTCATCTCTCCAGTGTTGTGCCTAAAGCACAGCTCCTGCATCGTCCAGTTGTCCTCATCCACTTGAGCCCAGACCTACGCGCTGGCCCGACTGGAAGCAACATGTCCATACATCATCCAAGTTCATGAAAAAATGTATCTGATAGCTCGACCCCAGATATTCAGCTAGATCATTCCTGCAGTTTTTCCTTCATAAAATATCCCAGAGTGACCAAGCCACATATGTTGCTGGGTCGACCGTGGAGCCACCTCGAAGCCCCATAAAGCTGCGCCACCATCGTGCTGCGGCGCTGCCCACTCGAAGCTGGCGTTGCTCACTTGCAGGCCTCGTGACGTCCCAGGCTGGGGCTGCAGCTGGTTGCTTCATGTGACACGGCACACTGCATGATATTGCGACAACATGGTATCACGAACCAAATTGCCATGTAAGTTGATGCAAGTATAGATGTTCAATGATGTTGACATGCATATTAGTCCAACACTTGAGATGCTCCTTTAAAAATGACACACTCCAAAACATAAGGGTTCGCTGCCAGCACTTGCAATGTGGGGGACCAGAGTGACCCGATCAGCCACAAAATCAATGCCCGATCCCGGCAACGGGACATCGCCAAACCGGATGAATCGCACAGTTAAATCCCATCATTCCCTTGGACAATTTGACATCGCCATGAAAAATATGGGCCTCATTCACCAGAAAAAAATGTGGAGATTTTTCCAAAAGAACTGGAAATCCCAAGTCAAAATCATCAATCATCTGAACTGATTTCCTTTGATATTACCTTTGGCATAACGGCATAGGATTGCTTAGCACTACGCTGTGGAAAAACCAAAGGTAAAGATTTCCCAAGGCTCCACTGTTTTCCAGAGACACTCCACACGTCCATCGCAGAAGTTACACCAACCGCGCCTTGCGGCACACCAGGCACTTCAGCTTCGGGCATCGTCAGGTTCGCCGAGGTGCTGGGTGACCTCCAGCCGTATCTTGGAATCCGAGATGGGGTCGGTGGTGTTTTCTGAATAGTACCCTCTGGTAATTTGTTACATAGCTATTGAAAATGGCCATTTATAGTGAGTTTTCCCATAAACAATGCTGATTTTCCATAGCTATGTTAATTTACCAGAGGGTAATGCCGAGTAATGCCACAAGAAAAAACGTTGTCTTTGTTTGATACATTATATCCCTGGAAAGAAATTGATCAAAAATCATTGATGAGGGTGAGCTACTGAAAACCACTACCTTTTGAAAGAGTCTTTGGACTGTACAAAGTATAGAGTCATACAGGGTACCTTTTTAAAAGGGAGAAAAGTTCTTTCCACCCTATTCTAATGGTGTTCTACTGTTCTATCTTCTTGGACGGCCTGTTTTCCAAGCTTCCCAAACCACAGCCAGGCCGCCTGCCGATGCCATTTTCTGCGTAGACGAAGAATCTGGGCAGCTGAGTCTCTCACCCAGACTGAGGAGGCAATCGGGATAAGAAAGCCAGACTGCAAGTGGGAAATATTGCCCCTAGAAAGGATGGCCGCTAGAATGGTGATGCAGTGATGCTGGTGTAGACTCTGTACCCCCTAGTGGCTCTTAGATTTCACATTGGTCACATTGGCCTGAAACAATCCTCACTTGCACAGGCATCGAATCTGTTGCGCTTGAGGTCTCCGTGTGGAGCCGCCAAGATGCTGGTAGTTTTGCAGCCCCATGAGCTGGGTAATCTCCACAGAGGCCTGAAATAACAAGCACCCTGCGTATTTTCGCAGCCCAAAAAGATGCAGATATGTGTTTCATCCATCCATTTGGAAAGCCCAAAATGTTTGGAAAAGAGTTGCAAAGACGGATGGATGGATGGAGGGAGGGATGGATGGATGGATGGATGGATGGAAACCCCTACTGTTTGCAGAAAATGTCCAAAAAGATTCATCCATCCATTTGATTAGATCTTTTTCTGTATCTTTTTGTGATTACCAGCATTTCGTCATGTTCAACATCACATAAATGTCACAACACAATGACGAACGATTGGTTCAAACAATTTGGTGCCTTGGCCCCACATGGTGTTTGAAGTCTGGACGCCAGAACGTTGGCCAGAGGTATCCCACTTTTGGAGCTCATGTTTGAGCAACGCCAAAAGAATACCCTCTGGTGAACATACAAAAAGCTATTGAAAATGGCCATAGAAATAGTGGATTTTCCCATTAAAAATGGTGATTTTCCATTGCTATGTTAGTTCACCAGAGGGTATCATAAACACGAATCCACGAATTTGTTTTTTTTGTTCCACACCTTCTTTGCTCATTATTTCCTTGCAACCCCACTGCAACGTTTCTGTTCATCCTCGCCGTTTCATTGCAACGTCACAATGATGAATCCCAGCTGAACCCTCAATAGACAACTATCACTTCCAGATTCTATGCCAGCAATTTTGAAGGTGTGACCCCTTTTGTTAGGGCCCCAGGTTTGAAAACACCTCTGTCGTCTGGATCACCGTGGTCACAGTCTCTCCCTCTTTCACCACCACCTCGTAGCCCTGAGGCACACTCGTGGCATCAAGGCATGTATCTGCTGTAGACTCAAGTGTAAGCGCAAGGTTCAGGGAGCACCCGGGAGCACCCAGTCAGCATCCAAATCTACTCCCATCTTTACTGGCCACACAGCCATGCTCGTTGGTTCGATTCCCATCTTTTGCAGCTACCGAGCAAAGGAGTCGAGTTGTTCTCTGTATGATCATTTTTAGCAGATGTGTTGCTACATGCACCATGCAAGAATGCTGGTTCCCCAGTGGACCACACATCTGTTTCTACAAACCACGCGATAACTGATACCTATCAACCACCCAAATGCGTCACCCAAAATCACCAGAAAGGTCGGGTACCTCAATGACTTGACGACTACCCAAGTCATCCCGACCTGCAGAGGGCTTCCACCCAGATCCACAACCGGGGTCCAATTGGCCAATGCCTTGGTGGAGACTTTGCCGCAAACGGATGGATTCCAGGGAAATACCCGGCCTGGTTATGTCAAAAAAGCGATTGAAAATATGGCCATTGAAATAGTGGATTTACCCAGCTATAAAATGGTGGATCTTTCCATGGTTATGTTAGTTTACTAGAGGGTATATACGGAGAACCATAGCCTTTAGCCCAAAATAGCAGCTTTTCCTGCGATTCTGTCTGATTCTTCCACCGGAAGACACACCAAGAATCAATCAGACGACTGTATATCTTCTGCAGGAAATGTTGATTACTTAGAGCTTCCAGTTTTGGACCTATATATCTCCTATCCATATGGAAAATGACCATTGGCCAGTCCAAGAAATGCGCGCACGACAAAAACTGTTTGAGCCGTAGCCTTGTCCGCGTGGGTTGGCAGCCGTTGGCATATGTGAACACTATTTGCATGCCCGACATCCACCCAGAGGCAAAGTTAGGGCCGACATAGCAACTTATGTTTGGAAAAGTAGAGTTTAGTTTTGTGGTGCCCCACCGTACGAATGGTGCAAAATCGTTTCGAAGAAACCTTGCAAGTCTCTACCAATTTGCTGAAACTGATGACTGGCTGGAAGTTGAAGACACCAAACATATTCGTCAAATGGGGTTCATATTCCCAGCCACTGATTTGGTCAGTGTTGCCAGATTGCTTTGGTTTTGTGATCTTGTGTTGCAATATCGTGTGATCTCTCCCTTCCTTATTGCTTAAATCTGCATTTCCTATTAATTAAGTCCGCATTCATTTTGCTTCAATCCGTGCTTTATTTTGTTGATAAGACCATCTGAAATCACCAAAAATTCTTGATCCAAAATTTCTCATTTTCCCTGGTGAACTCCCTATTTGTCCAGGTGAAATCCCCCATTGGTCAACTCCCCCACGGCTCTCTCCAAGGCACCGTGTGAGGCGCCAGTGCCGACACATCCAGCTGCGGCACTTGGCTGGGTTCCACTGGAAAGCTGGTCCTCACCTGGAGCTGCAGAAGTGGTGAAGTGGTAACTGGGGATGAACACTTCCCAATGGATATTATGGGATGTTAATGGATATTATTGGGATATATGGGATGTTAGTGGATGGTATCCCCATCATGGGATGTTAGTGGTAACTGGGGATATATATATATATATATTAATTCATGGATATTATTGGGATGTTAATGGATATGATTGGGATATCATGGTTCTTAATTCATGGATATTGTAGAATCTGTGCTAGTGAAACATGGATATTATGGGATATCATGAATGGAAATTAGTGGATATTAGTGGATATCAACGGATGTTACTGTAGTCGATGTTAATGGATATTAATGAATAGTCATTGGGAAGGATCATGAAAATCTTATAGGATATCAATTCTCAACTTCACGACTATGGGATATAGTTGATTCATCAATGGATATATTCATATTTAGTTGATATTATATGAAATGAACTACTGGGATAATTTCCCATGGGATAAAATCAACGGATATGATGGGATATAATGGTTCTGAATTCATCGATATGAATGGATATCGATGAAGTGATTCATCGATATGAATGGATATCGATGAAGTGAGAACGGATATCAATGAATATTCATGGACAATAGTGGATATCAATCAATGTTAATTAATGGAAATTATTGGTTATGAATGGGATATTAATGGGATATGAAAGGATAGATTAATGGGATATACATGTTTATCCGGGTTATCCACTGCGGGTTTACCAAACATGATGCGGATTTTTTTGTCCTGGGTCTTACCAAGTATTTTATGATTTTTATGGGGAATTGAGTGATACAATCCCAACCATCAATATGATGTTTTCGTTTCGCATCAATTTATGGTTTTTTCGAAAATGATGATTCAAACCATTGGAATGTTGTTCCAGTTCACCATTTTGAGACAAATATATGGCATGTATATGGCATGTCCCCATAAAAATGGATCAGTATCCTGTGAAAAACCAGCTACGACTGATCATCATGGTTGGTGTACACAATGAAAATTAGACATGGCATTCGTGTTAAACTTATCCCGGCTCGCGATTCCTTGGATGCAGATCCGAAAAAAAACCGAATGCCATGGGTGATGCCGGAACTTGTTGGATGCCGCTTTTTTCGCATTTTACTGTAACTGTCTTGTTGGTACAAGCAGTACTTTTGCCCAGATTATCCAAATTATTTTAGAACCACAGCCTCAAGCCGAGAAAATTATCTCCTGAAATGGAATATCCACTGAATGGATTGGGCTAAGGGTGAATCCAGAGGAAACTCTTCAAATATGTGGTGTGTTCCCGAAAAAACTGGCGTTTCGACCAATTAATTCTAGCCAGGTCCTTCGTACCCCACTGCCTCCACGCTGGTGCTGGGATAAGACCAAGCACCTGAGATCAAGGTACTGCTGCGCCTGATTTTTCTGCATACGGCTAGCAATCACAGCAAGAATCTTGACATTAATAGTGATTAATAGTGATTAGTAGTGATTAATAGTGATTGATAGTGATTAATAGTGATTGATAGTGATTAATACTGATTAATAGTGATTAATACTGATTAATAGTGATTAATAGTGATTAATCACCACAGTAATCGTCAACGATCCCAACTTTGGGTCTTATTGGGGATGATTTCTCAATCGCAGCCCAAACGGCTCTGTCACTGGGATTCTTTACCATTGTGGATGCCCCATTGCACAACAGGAAAGGTTGAAAGCCAGCAGAACAATGGCGGCATTTCTCGCGCCTGAACTGGTCACTGCACGGACTCGGACCTGCCGCTGAAATGATGCGGAAAATGGGGAGGTCACCATCAATGGGTTGGTACCAACGGAGCCACAGGTTGCTGGTCGTGTTTGATATTTCCCAAAAAATGATGGTCAGTAATTGGGAGCCTTATTATTCCAAAAGCTTCGAAAAAGCTTGGTATTGGTGGATTTGGAAAGGCAGCCATCTTGTACCCAGTCCTGAGGACAACGGTCACCAATTTGACCCGGCCTTGTAGGTAAGATTTCCCGGGAGCCCTTGCACTACACCAAACCTGGGATACAAGTCGCTGCAAGGCGAGACAAGATCCTTGATATACAAAATCAATGATATATGTGATATACATTCAAGATCATTCAAGCAAGAAATGAAACCACAGCTTGCTATTTCTCACCATCATCACAGCAAATGTTCGTCCATTGTAGAATGGCAAAATTCATTTGTTCAAAGGGTTGGAAAACCCTGTTCTTCTGACAGTCTACATACAAGCTCCCATAATCCTAAAAGCTGCTATGACATTGGCCAACTATTGTGATTGTCAACCCAGTCATAACAGCAGTGACCTACTTCAAGAACAGCAATAGAATGACATTACACCACCCTCTTTTGCAAGTGTCAATGCTCCCATATACAGTTTCTGCTCAGGTCAGCCATGTGGCATGATATCCTCCAGCCTTCCATTCCCCGGCGCATTGGCGCTGAGCCGAGCTGCGTTGAGTCCGAGACATTCAGCACGACATCAAAAGCTCCATCTGCGAAGGAACGTGGTACCGATCTTCGGTAACCAATGGGGGATGAATCCAAAGGCGGTACCTTCACGTTGTGGTACCGAAAAAATATCGGTTGAAATGAGGGTAGATAAGGTACCCGAAAATGTCTGGTTCCACAATGTTCTACTAGTCTAACAGATATTACCAACGAAAACGGACCACAGTGACCACAGTCTGCCGTTTCAAAGTCTTGGCCCACAATTGCTTGGTTTCTTGGACCGCCTCAGCAGTGGGGAATCTTGGTCCAAAATTTTGGGCATTCACTTAGACCCCGAGGCACCTGCAGCCAGCTCAATCACATATCCTCAGCAAACGACCATCTGGTCCCGGGGTGATTTGGGTGCCAAAACGGATCACTCCTCGGGTTTTAGGGATCACTTCAGGGGGAAAATCCTGGGGTCACCACCGGTGACATTGGTGCCCCCATCATTCACCAGGGTCCAGGATGCCTGGCTCCCGGGCTTGTTCTCCTTTGAGAACCATGATTTCTGAGTGGGTCTTCCCCTCACTAAACATTCCCACCCAAAGATCAAGTGAAGACTACATCAAACACGCCTCTCAAATCACCTTCTCTGACCTTGTTTTGGGGGGGTCTGATTTCCCCCATCACGTTCCGCCTCGATGGAGGAGTGGCTGGCATTCAGGAGAGGTTCAGAGGGCCTCCAGGATCACTGGGGCCACATTTCTTGGAAAAATTGGATGATTTGTTTCATCAGTATCCCAAATGAGGATGGATCAAAACCCAAAAAATAACATCTTTTTGGGGTGGGAATGATGAACATCCATATACCCTCTGGCAAACGTTTACAAAAAACTATGGAAAGATCCACCATTTTCTAGCTGGGTAAATCCACTATTTCTATGGCCATAGAAAAAAGTGGATTTACCCATTAAAAATGACCATTTTCAATAGCTATGTTAGTTTACCAGAGGGTATTTCCGGTATTTCTCATTCATATCCCCATTCTTGTTGGTTAAATCCCTGTGAATCACCAAAAAATCCTATAAAATTCCAATAAAATCACATTTCCTATAAAATCAGATTCCATAAAATTCCATAAAATCCCTGTGAATCACCATAAAATTCCCATAAAATCTGGGTTTTGTCACTGGGCTGCCCAGCGGATGTGGCAAGCCCACCGCTGCGGTGAAGGCTGCGGTGCTGTTGCCTCGGCGCGAACAGCTAGGATGGGGATCCACCCACCCTTCCAATGAATATGATGTGTATATGTACATATATTACAATATATAATATATATAAATAATAAATCTCTATATATATAATATTATATGTATATATATATATATGAATATGGATATATCCACCATATATCCCCAAGATATCCCATTATCAATCTTGTTTCTGATCACAGCATTTCCCCAACACAGCAGGGCCCAGGTCACCACGCTCCGCTCACCTTCCCCCACGTCATTCAGCCCCGCGACGGCGAAATCATAGGCCTTGGGGGGAAATCATCGACATATCCTGGATGGTGTCGGCTTTTTATGGGCTTTTACATGGTTAAAAACATTCCTAGATATTTATGGTTCATCTACAAATTGGGTGAGTTCAAGGAATCCTGAAGGTACAGATAAATGAGCATTTGAAGTATGCAGCTCATAAGAAATTATGTGGGATTCCTGTGGTTTCGTACGTGTCCCATAGCTCCGACGGCGAAAGTCGACCCAAAATTCTACCATTGAGGTTGTGAGGTGTGACCATGTGTGACCATCCCTTCCGACAGATCCTCTGAATGTGAATTCCACTCCCAGCGGCCGTGTACATCTCCAGGTTAGAGATTTGCCTCGGATGGAACAAAAAATGACGCCAAAAAACCAAACAACAACAACAAAAACACACCTTGTTGTGGTGGGGTAAGATGCAAAGCCAAAACATCAAAAAAAGAAGCGGAGACGGACTCGCGGAAGTGCTGCGGAAGTGGTGCTATTGTCTGCATTCAGGACAGGATCATCCCACTTCGCCAAACACATTCGTATGCATAATGCATGGTTGGAAAAAGAACAAACATTGCGAACATATGAGATATAATATAGATATATAGATATATCATACATCCCGTAAGAAGAAAAACATATGACTATGACTATAACTATGACTATACAACTATTTCAATACTATTACTATAACTATTACTACAGGAGTTATAAAACTATAACCATTCTTCCAAGATCTTCCAAGGGTTATCCCGAACATTTCACCTGGCATCCTGGCCAAGTGGTGTTGGTGCACTGGGTGTCGTTGATCACCTGGCATCATCACAGAGATGGGTGTCGTTTGTCACTAGGCCAACTGGGGATTTTCGGGCAGATATGTGTATGTATTGTATATATACATATACATATACATATACATATACATATACATATATATACATATACATATACATATACATATACATATACATATACATATACATATACATATATATACATATACATATACATATACATATACATATATATATAGTACATATATATAGTACATATATATATAGTACATATCTGTATGTATGTCTGTCAGTCTGTCTGTCAGTCTGTCTGTCAGTCTGTCTGTCAGTCTGTCTGTCTGTGCGTACGTAGGTATGTAGGTATGTATGTATTCATCCTGGAGTCCATAGAGTATGGGAATGTCAAAAATCATGGACCCATAGCCATACCGATTTCGCACGTCCGATGATATTCCGATTTTGGCAAATCTGCTGCTTAACCTTTGCGAATAAAGCAGTATATATATATATGAATTAACCAAATTATCAGTATGGATATATTCCGATTTGGTATTCCGATGATATTCCGAGTGAATCAGTATCAGCTCTGCGTACCAGCTGTGGACCTAGCTGCTCTGACGCTGCAACTGTATGGTGCTTGATCAGTGGCAGGAGATGTCATCATAACAAGCTGGATGACCAAACCTCTCATTTACTAATCAATTCGAGAGATTTGTATTCTCCTTTGATTTTTTGTCTGTGTCCTATAATCGTAGATGGTGTTTCATCATGATTGATTTTTCACCATCCATTCAAACCATAACCTTCTGTCTGCAGCTTGACTGCTAACGCTGAGCGCTGCACGACATACCAAGTTCCATCAGTTCGACCATAAATCTGCGGCGCAGTCGAACGATTGGGCAGATGTCTCTGGACAAATGAGATGCGCATAGTGTGAATTTGTGGGGGACTACCAAACTATGGAACTCTCCGACTCTTTGGGAATTTTGCATGTTTAGCCTTTGAGCATTTTGTACTTTCATGTACTTTCACTGTTTCAAAGTGGCTGAGGTAAACCCTTTCTGGGGCTGCCTATGACAAACGCATATACAGTAACGCATCTTCAATAGAAGCACAGTAGCTCAGCTGATAACGGCTGACAAGTTTTCTTTTAACTCCAGGGCACAATCTTAAACACGAGCTATACTATAGACAACGTGTACGTCAATATCTACGAATAGCTGTCGTCCACTTCAACAGCCCCCATGCCCTGGCGCCTTGTAGCCTGTGAGATTTGCGCCCGGGTCACCCTGGGCTGCGGGAGACCAAAGTAGACAACCCCTCAACCGATTCAGCGGCTTTCTATGAGACACTTGGAGGAAGTTACTGACCCACTTCTGACAATGAAATATATATTCATTCAGGTGCCATGCAAAGCTTCCAAGTCTTGAAGGAATTGATCTCTGGGCAGGTCTCAAAACGGTCTCCCTTGGTTAAACGAACCTAGGTCGAGAGTCCCTCAACACATCGCCAAAGTTCAGAGACTGTAGCTTAGCAGGAATTGGATGGCCCATTTTAAGACAGAACAAAAAAAGAAAATAGCCCAAAATCCACGATTTCCTTTCGAACTTTGACATAAATCATAACTTACGCATTTCTGAGTTCATCTTTGAGTTTGTCTCATGTTTTCGAAACTTCATTTTGCCCTTCTGAATAGCCATGGCTGTGGATAAACCCGTCATTTTGGGGGACACAAAAATGACACATCCTGAATTTCGTGGCGCCCCTCGACACCTGGGACCTCAGGACCCCTCAGGACCTCTGCCGCTGTCCAGCTGATCTCCACGAAATGCAGGTCTTCCTGCCACACGTGAAAGAGTCGTGACCCAAAGTTTCGCCCAGGAGAGAAGATAGAGTTGATGAGATAGGGGCTTTATAAGTGGGTTGAACTGTGACTGATATAAATGGATGAACTGTGATATAAGTTGGAATCGGGGTTTATAAGTGATATAACTTGCACATCAACTTGTATAAATGATCAAGAGTTGATGAAGGGATTAAAAGAAACGGAAATGCGGCGTCGGGGTTCCCACTCTCACGAAACGCAGTTCTTCAAGAAGAGACAAACACCAAAGCGAAAACAACGTCTTCGTGGTCAGCATTCTCTGATCTCCATAATGGAGATATGGAAGTCACCTGCATGCACGAGAGAGTATGTGTTTTACTCTTGGATTCGTGCATTAAACTAGGTTTGAACTTGTTTGTACTACATTCCCACTAATCAAAGTGCTGCACCCTGCGTCTGTGTCTTTATCAACTTTATCATCAAATCTGGGCACATGCGCCAGACGGTTAGAGACTCAAATGTTGACCCACACCCACACCCACACCGCCTGCTTTGGACCAAGGTCAGATATCTATGAGGAGATTCACAAATCGGACACACAAATCCCATATATAAGAAGGACCCCCCATGTCCGCTATGTATTTTGGTTCTTTATCGTGTTTTATTCCATCTAACTGTAGAATACATGTGTAGTAATATATTATATACTGTACTATATACATATTATATAACCACCAAAACTTCACAAATCCATCCAAACTCACCTGTGGGGCCCTTAATCCAATCAGGTCACCATTTGCAGCACACAGAGGCCTGCAGAAGCACCGGCTGCCCAGGTTGATAGGGAGGCACCGCCAACGTGCGCTCCTGATGTGAACATGGCGTTAGCACAGTGTCTGCTGTGGAAGGGCATGGAAAATTCGAGGGATATCTATATATATATATACCCGAGGGGCCCCAGGTTCTCCGATGGAGAAGCGGTGGGGTTGGGTGGGGTGGGGTGGGGCATGGTAGCGTCATGTTACGTTGCTGCTACGTTCATGGGAG
>Ga0126342_10008267_pt1 | contig 18635 bp, 14 predicted proteins | sample Cyp1metagenome_FD_92528 | JGI IMG/M metagenome (GOLD analysis project Ga0126342, IMG submission 92528) | Coral microbial communities from Lord Howe Island, Old Settlement Bay, Australia - Cyphastrea 1 metagenome | ecosystem: Host-associated > Invertebrates > Cnidaria > Coral ...
GATCAGATACATTTTTTTTTCACACCTTCCGAGGAAAACAGAATTATGGAACAACAGGGTACGGTAAATAACCGTACCTTCGTCCTCTTCAACTTCCGTTCTATAATTCCGGCACTGACCATAGTCAGTTATAGTTGATTTACCTATAAATATCTATAAATATAACTATGAATTAAAAGATAATCAATATATTGGACTATAATCATAGGTATATTTGCTATTTATCAATATGGTGATTGTCCATAGTTATGGTAGCTTACCATAGTTTACCGTGTATCACAAATTCCATATCCATTCCCGGGAGAAGCTGTGCGTTTAGTATCGGATCTCTTCAATTTGGGTACGATATTGAGGGGCCATGATCGGGGGATGTGTGCTTTTTTTGAGTTGAAACCAGCGACCCGTCTAAATGTCATTCAGTATCTAGATTCTGATCGTATGTACTACCATTCATAATCGTTAACCGTTAACAATGAATGCACCATTAAATCTCATTTTGTGTGAGTTAAAATCACCATGAAACCATAGAGACCATAGAAAAAAACACATTCAAACCACTCTTCTCGCAATATGTACACCATGATCACCAGTTATCCATTATTATACGTAACCATTCATTATTCATAATTCCTACGATGTGGGCCCCCCCAGTTATAAGATGGTTTATAAACCCCATTAACTATAGTTATAGGTACCATAAACCATATAGTTATTGGAGTTATGTTCACCAACTGAACGCTATCGTTTGGGGGCCCCACTTTGTAGCATCCCTATAGCATTCCCAGTTCCGTTTCTCGCTCCGAACTTACGGCGAACTTGGCTCAGATCCGACAAAGTGGTGGGGCCAGTGCCATCGGGCAAAGGACCGATGGATTGATGTTGGGTTGATGTGGAGCAGCCAGAAGAATCCACTGGTTGGGCCATAGAATGGTGGTACCCTCTGGTTATTTAACATAGCCATGGAAAATGGCCCATTTATAGATGGTTTACCTGGGTTTACCTATTAAAAATGGTGATTTTCCATGGCTATGTTAAATAACCAGAGGGTAAATGTTGGTAAATATATTCTATACATATTAGGGTCATATATGAAATTTATCTGGTTGGTGGTGACTGGAACCATGGAATTTTGAATGACTTTCCATGTCTTGCGAATGTCATATCCCAACTGACGAACTCCATGATTTTTCAGAGGGGTAGGTATACCACCAACCAGACAAGCATAGGACCGTTCACCAATAAAAGATGTCCATAGATGCATTTTGACAGACCATTTTGATGGAGGGGTTTCTTAAGACGGTGGATCCAAGACTAACCTCTTTAATATGATGTCTTGTTTCTCAAAATGGGGAATATGGTGTCTTCATTTCTTGTTTCTTAAAACCATAATGTAGGTTTCAATACTAAGTCATGGTCTAATGACTTGGATGATTTGGGGTACCATCATTTTAGGACCCCATATGGCTCAAAAATGGGTGGTAGGGAACCCATGAAACTGGAGCAACCAATATCTCTTCGAATATAGTTAAGCAAACCATCCAATCTTTGGGTCAATGCAAAAAGCAAACATCAACTGCAGGCAAGTGCGAACGGATGCCATTTTGATGGGATTGACACCTATCTAAACCAGCCTTTTTTCGGGTATGGCTGGATTTTGAATGATTTTGATCCCCAGGACTGCTACATTTCTGGCGATACTGAGCACTCTGGCCGCTCTGTATGATTACCTGTCGATGCTGAACTACTCCGTCCACTTGACGCCGGTTTGCCTGTTGGGACCCTCGGTGTGGCTGTGGCTAAATCAATGGCGACTAACCAGACGTGATCTTCCCTATGACATCTTTACTCTTGCGGTTATACCTATTTGAGCCATTTGGGTATGAGGTTATGGATGTGTCCAAGTTCGGCGAAGGAGCCCCAAGCAGGCTGAATTCATTGGATGAAAAGAATATCTACAGGACGCCGGATTTTTTGCATGAAAAGTATCGGGAAGACTGCAGATTTTTCTTCATCCAATTCTGGAAATGCTTCTCCATGACTTTTCGGGTGAGATTTCCTAGTGATCAGCTGAGGTTCAAAGTGAAGGGTTGCTCATGGAAGATCCCCAACTCGAAGCCTGGAGCCGGGGGAGTGAGAGTTGACCTGCAAGTTGGTTAGTTCGCTGAGTTTTTTCCCAGGGAGCCATCAAACTAAGGATCTGCGACTCGTAATTTGGGGAGACCAGGAGGAAACTAGGAGAGCGAAGCGACAATATCACTGGATGATTCTCCTGGTCCTATCTCCTTCTGATTTCTGGTGAAGGAAATGCAGGGAAATCATCTCCAACCCCCAGGTTCCATGGGAAGAAGAGTCGCATCGAGCACCTGGATGGCACCTTTTGGGCGTATTCGGACAAGGGGTTTTGTCCAAAAAATCATGGAGAAACACATGAAACGGGTTTGAAACCCAGTGGTTCAATATGGTTTTTCATGGTTTATCATGGTTTATTCATCGTTATCATCGTTTTTCCCCATGAAACTGGCAACTTTTTGGAGGCACACCATGATTTTTGAGCAAATCTATGGTGTGATTGTTGCACCAAGTGATGGCTCATGTCGGCATGGTTTTTCAAATTTCTCCCCAGTGGGTCATCGAGTGTGTTGTAGTCTCAAATTGGTTGGCTCGTGTTGTTTTTCCCAAAAATGCAAGTATGTTGCCTTTCATCTACTATGACATATATTGGGATCGAGTTGAAGCTATTTTTTAATGATCTGGTAGGCAAGATTTGGGTTGGTGTAATCGGTTTTAATACACGCCTCCAGCATATATCGCGCATGCTTGCAAATGGCTTTAAAGATCTTCAAAGTACTTCGATCGTTAGTCAAGCCTAAGTTCAAAGCATATTCTGCCTTTAATCACTTGGAGAATCGCCTTTCTCTTCCCCAGAATAGCCACTGCATTGGGGAATGTGAATGAATTATACAATAGATATAAGATGATATAAGTTAACTACATTCAAGAACAGTCATGAATGAGCTCATTTTTCACGTTTCGATGTTTGGTTGGCTTCCATGATCCATCCATCTCCGCAGCTTAGGGGTGCCTTACTTCCCTGGGATCCTGCGGCTGCGAACTGTCATTGGGATCATTGGAATTAAACATGGGAAAATTCGTGGTGAAATTACCCTCTGGTAATTTAGCGTAGCAATTGAAAATGGCCATTTATAGTGAGTTTTCCTATTAAAAATGGTGATTTTCCATGGCTATGTTAAATAACCAGAGGGTACATGATAAAATATCAAAACATGATAAAACATGTGGTAAAAACATGGTGAAACAAGTTGATTAACATATTTTTTTTCCTATGGAAAGAAAGATGAGATAAATTAGTGGGGATCTAGTGGGAGATATGTTCACAATATGGTGTTTTTGATCATGAAAATGGGATGAAGCCCGGTCTGACTTTCGCAGACGTTTCAGTGGAGTTGAAAGATTTGAAAGCACCAACCAGGAAACTTATTCGTTAATATTCGTTATATAATGGTCACAGTTTTCTCTTTCCCATGACGGATCCATGGTGCTGCTATATATTATGTGCCATGGATCCCATCAATATACCCCCAATCAATGTTAGCATATAATATATATACCAGCACCATGGATCCTATGGGTTTTGTTGTTTAAGTTAAATTTGTGACTCATCCATGTTCACGAATTCTAGGTGATTCCGACAACAACTTCTGCGACTTCTACCTCCAGCCCTCCGACTTCTGCAGTTCCTGCACTGAAGAGATGGGGATGAACCCAAAAGAGTTATTTTATAATTATATAACTCGCATTTCTGAAGACAGAACGGTTATGGTAGATATTTCTGTAGTCGATGAGGGGTATTTTACTTACAAACTACAGTAACATTTTTAACTGGCACGAGTGACTGTATGGCTGCGGGTCAAAATTGTCCCAAAAGCAATTGTTGATATCAAAAACCAATGACAAAGATATGCAATCTCATGGGTCTGATGTGTCGATCGATAAAAAAACTGGTTGACTGAGAAACCCTGGGGCGCACCTGCAACGTGCAGTATGTTTTTTTTGGGCGGAACTGAGCAACATGAGTTCATTCTATACTCAATGTGTTTTTTTTTTTTTCTGCACTCTTGGATGGATGGGTACTTGAACCAATATATTATATACTTTCACCATCTTGAATATTTTCTTCAGATGAGGTTATTTCCTAAGAGCTAAAATTGGCTATCAAAGAATACTTTTTTTTTGCAGGGTATCTAAGTTTATTTGAGGTGACTTTTGTTATCCCAAGGCGAAGCATACCGGGGAGTCTATGGGGAATACATTTTTTGGGGGGTGGACCATTCAGCAAATCCAACTTGAAGCTAATGTCTCGCATGATACAAAGCATGCAGCATGACAGAGCCAAACAAAAATGCAACGAGCATGGGTCACAGCATGTGACATTGCTGGAGACTGCCATATGGTTGCTTATATATCCGATCATTGAATCGGCATAAATATCCTCAAGTTTTTTTTAAATATCTATGTCCCCAACGAAATCATTAAAACACCACCTTGATCCACCTTGCAAAGCCAAGTTTAGTACTGGATCTATTCATTTTGGGCGACCATGATTTTCGCGAGCAGTTTGGGGAGATGTCCAGGTCCTGAGAATCGCGAGTATGTCAAGGAGTCTGTGACCTTAACGCGCTGCACCCCAGCATTGGGCAGGAGATCCATCAGCGTGACGACTACTGCAGCGTGACCCACAGAGCACGCATATATATATATATATATTTATGGAGATTGAAAGTTTAGGCATGTCAAGCCTGAAGACTTTCTTTTGTTTATTCCTTGCCAGAACTTCAATTATCAGCGCTTGAGATTGGTGCCATGTTCAGAGTTTGACCCGACCCCAGGGACCCCAGTGACCCATCGAGGTGCGAGAAGTTGCCAAGTTTCTTTGCGTCCCTCAAGCCACGGCCCCAAACCAGAGTTGAAGAAGGGCTTCTTCAGCCGGATGAAGCACTTGGAAATTCTAATTAACTATTATGAATTATATATATATATAATAATAGAAGATTTACAAGAATATAACTATTATTAATTAACCTAATTATATATACCCATGACGGATCCATGGTGCTGCTATATATGGTGCTCCATGGATCCCATCAATATACCCCCAATCAATGTTAGCATCAATATACCAGCACCATGGATCCGTCATGGGATATTTATATTGGTTAGAAGATTTACAAGAAGAGATCCCAAAACTTGGTACGCAGACCATGCCTGTTTCCTTTGTTCATCTAGGCCAGAGCACTTGTTCGAGGGTGGAATCTCAAAGCAGGCTGCGGGTCGATTTCGTTCGGGATTCGCGATTGTTGTTTGATGTATGTTCATACGCTGAAAAGTTGGATGGGTACTCGAAATTACTAGAATGCTATGAATGGGAACATGTACTCACCAGCTATTTTTTTTTCTATCTAAGATTGGCCATGCGGCACGGTATTTTCAGTCCTGCAGATGTTTGAAAGCCAATCCATGATGAATGGTACGAATGGTACCAGGCCCTCTGGGTGTGTTGGCCATCCTAACGGGTGATTCAACCATAGTCATAGTGCTGTAACTGGGTTGACGCTGTGCTGTGCAGACATTCTGCATGAAACTCTGGGATTTACTATGACATTTGCGCCCAAAGTAAGAGGCTTGCGAAAAACATGTCCCTTCAATTCTAGGTTGCATTCAAATCATGTACCAAGCTAAGATGTTGGTCATTTGATAAATATTGATAATCATAGATGACACTAGAGAATCATATAGAGAATAAGATCATAGTTACAGTAGACATAGATAGACCATCATTCACCAATCCTAACATCAATTCTGGCCGCCGGGAGGATGTGAAGTATGTCGTGCAGAAGGGCTTTGATGTGGAGGGTGTGCCTACCCCAAGCACCTTGGACGAAGCCGGGAAGTTCGTCATGAAGAATGGGAAGCAGTTAGGCAACCATGTCATGGGGATATGATGGGAACTCTCTGGTAAACTAGCAGTTTGCGAACTGGAACATCACCATTTTTACGATGTAAATCAACGAATGAAAAAACTGGCAATTTTCAATAGCAAACTGTTGGGTTGCCAGAGGGTCATGGGATAGAATGGGATAGCATGGATGATGGTATCTGGATAATAGTGACCTCACTGGACGTCACTGGAATCATGGGGGAAATCGTAAATTCGCCAGACTGGTTGGGGGTTTGGACCATGAATGGATTATGACTTTCCATTGGGAATGTCATCATCCCGACTGATGAACTCATATTTTTTTGTATATTGTTCAGAGGGGTAGGTATACCACCAACCAGCTATTAAAAAACTATGTTTTCAAGATGTTTCCTGGATGATTTGTTCCAGTTTCTTGGATGATTTGTTCCAATTTCTTGGACGATTTGCTGCGCGGGATCTTTTTAATGCCCCTTTTTCGGAAGCCTCGCAGCGTGCTATTTTTTTGATCTCAGGAAATCCCTTTGGCGGAAACGTCCACATTATGACGGGCCTGGTGCTCAAGAGGAGCTAATTCCATTCCAGATTGGCTCAGAAAACAGACCCGAAGCGAATGATCCCACTGTAGTGTTATCATATACTATAACATTTCTATCTATATGTAACAATAAATAACAATATTATGTATATATATAATATATAATATATCCAAACATAGCTATAACATGTTATAAACCACATATTTCCCATCCCCTTTGAATTTCCCATGCTATTTCCATGGGGGTATCCGCAGGATTGGTAGCCACGGCTCCTACGCCAATGCGCAACTCGCCAAGCGCTTGAAGATCGACTTCAATCAGGTGCAAAAATGGGCAAAAAACCTGTCATGGCCTGGTTTTCTTTAAATGTTTACCCTCTGGTAAACTAATGGAGGTTTAATGGGTGTTTACTATGGTTTAATATGGTTTTATAGGGATGATTTGCTGGGATAATACTGGGATATTGATGGTTATACCCTCTGGTAAACTAACAGTTTGCTATGGAAAATGGCCCAAATGGCCCATTTAGTTCGTGAATTTTCCCATGAAAAAGGGTGGATCTTTCCATAGTTATGTTAGTTTACCAGAGGGTAATGGCAAATCATCAAGTCACCACTGGGGAAAAGTCGTGGTTTAAACTTTGAATAGCAGACTTGTTTTTTTTAATGTTTTACTGATTTCCACTGGTTGTAATTTATAGTCTAATTTGACTTGGAGGATTTCTATAGGATAGCCCTATTAAAATGGAAAGCAGCAATTTGTTGGGACGATAACTGGTGAATTTTCGTCCTGCAGTGCATCGGACAGTCATCAAGATTGCATCAAGATTTCACCAATGGAACCGATGCGTCTGCAGAAAATGTGCCTTTCAGAGCCGCAGTTTGAGTTTGTGATTTTGGAGCTTTGAACGTTGCGTAGCTAGTGATCTCCCCAACTTCTGTGCGACTTGTGGCGGCAAAATGACATCATCCATAGCTCGTGGTTGTTGGGGTGGGAAGCTCCTCTGGTTGATGTAACTGGGATGAGCGCCATGCAACAGGAAGGACCACCCTGACATCCAATTCCAATGGATTTGAGACTTAACAATGGCCATTTCAGGATCCTAAAATTGAGGATATGGCCATTGATTTGGATATGTATCATTTTCTCATTTCTGGATATTTCTGGTATACCTCATTTTCAGACCCATAGACGTCGATCTGTTCAACAACTGTGGGAGACAATCATATCCAGTTTATCATTACCAATTGAAACAACTATGCCAAAAAGCGCAATCAATAGTAGGACAACAGTCTACCATACTGTACAGACTAGTTTAAAGACAGGATATGCCGAGACATTGCAAATTGAACCCAACATGGCCAATTGAAAAAAATAACGTGGATTGGTTTCAGGGAAACAGTTACAGGCAAAACCCATATAATTCATAGTAAAAGCCATGGTTTTCTGTAGATTTTCTCTTGAACCAATCCATTGAAATAAGGAAATGATGAGTAACCACTGGGATTTCTGGTGATTCCAGAGCCAGGTGCAAGCGGAATGTGAATCTGGCCCGCCAGAGATCTCAGGGGAGGGGAGATGAATTCAGGGATCCGGGTGGGTCTCAATCTTCACAATGTGGGCTTGTCTGAGAATAGGGTATATCCCCAAATAGCCAATCTAAATAGGGATGATGATGACTAACAAATGGATTCAGAGCTTCCAAATTTTGAGACAAACCAATGTTTTGATGGTTCAAAGAGAAGCATTTTTCTTGGGGAACTTTCGAAAGTACCTTAAAATGTGGCTATCCAATTGACCATAGCCATTCCAGAACTGAAATTGGATCATTGGGCTGCACAAACATGGAGAGTCAATACCCCATAGGATCCATGGTGCTGCTATATATGATAACATAAAGGGGGTATATTGATGGGATCCATGTTACCATATATAGCAGCACCATGGATCCTACTGTATGGGTACTAGAATGATCAACACATACCAAGATCAGTGGCTTCGAACAGGCTTCGATTTTGAGCAATGATTCACCGAGACTGTCCGTGTGACACCAGGGGGAGTTATCCAAGGAGATGCCCCAAACATGATGTTTGTTGGTTTACAATCCCATCTATATAGCTATATAGTTGATCTATAAATACGAAATTTATCTTTGTATAGATATCGATGGGGTTATGTTTATATTAAAAAAAACTAGATTCATTTATATCTATACAAAGATAAATACACAATAAAGCCCAGTTGATCTAGTTATATCCACCAACTTAGCGATCGCCATCAGCAACAGCGGTGACTCCACAAAAATGGTGAAACGGTGGCGCGTAACGGTGGCGCGTTGAAGGCCAGCCATGGTGCCAGCTGATATCACCTGATCTTGACCATTTTTATTGGGAATATCACTGAAATCTAAATTACATCAAAAATGACAGTGTTCTTCACTGAAATCTTTAGTAAATTACATCAAAAATGACAGTGTGCTTCACTGAAATCTTTGGTAAATTACATCAAAAATGACTCTGTTCTTTCTTGGTTGTTCATAGAAACTATACGGTTCTTTTCCCCACGGGTTCTTTACGTGGAGTGATGTTTTAATGCTGATTGATGCTGATTTACATAGAAAAAATCAGCAATTCACGGTGGCTTTCTCGATGAGGACGGCTGCGCTGCCCATAGCACCTTGGCGAAAAGTTCGGCACAGCTTGCTGTCCCCCGATGATGCCTTGTTGATGGGATGAGAAAATAGGCTATTCATCTTCAGGGCCTGGTTTTGGGAACTTGGAGACGTGGGTGTTCGAACCTAAGTTCCAGATTTCTCTAGTAACTAGCCAAATTGAATTATTTGAGGACTGCAAGTGGAGGTTGGATGAGGGGCCCCAAATTTCCGAACACTTTACTGAGTGGAAGGCAACGGTCCATACTCACAGCTATCACCTGGGAGATTTCTTGGACGAAGTTCCAGACTTCCAGGACCTGTCCAGTTTAGCCATGGCTATCCACATTCGGCTGGGGCAATCTCCGATGTTTCTCCCATGTGTTTAACGCAATCTCCTACTTCGTAGCTCCGAAGCGCTCCCCATTTTTTCTAATATGGATAGCCAGAGCTCCGGATCGCTCCATACCGTTCACCCCTGGATAGTCAAACCACTGCTTGATTTCCCATTTAATGATCAATGCTTTCCCGAGCTATAACGCTTCATTGATCGATGTTTTTTTCCCATATGTTTCCCATATGTTTCCCATATGTTCCTTCACCCCGGTTGATAGATTCATGTCATATGCCATTGATATTCCATCAATAGTTCCATCTACACCCTATTTATTTTCTATTTATCATGTATACTGTATAGCTATATATCTCTTAATTATTTATTTTCTATTCACCATAGCTATAGCTATCTATATCCTATTTATATTCTATTCACCATATAGCTACACGACACCCGTTCTGTCCGGAGTTCTGGTCCTTCGAGGACCTCGAAGAGGAGCCAGAAGTGGAGCCGCTCTATGGCGACGACTGCGCCTTGGAACTTACGCGATGTTGGGACGGGGATCTGCTTCGAGAGAAGTTAGAACTTATAGAATGTGGGTAAAACAACAGACCATCCCCAAGTCACCACCATTTTTATAGGGATTTCAATCATTGTCATGGGTGGTTTATGACATTGTCTTACACACGTTATAGAATATAATATGATAGAGACTAGATAGTCGAAAAATATCAAAAAATGTAGACTGATATTATTTTTATGATCAATATATGAACTATGAAAAATGACGGATGTTTTGACATAGATGATTATTCGTGACAATTGTAAAGAAAGAAATAAAGACAGAAAGAAAGAAAGAAAGAAAAAAAGAAAGAAAGAACGAAAGAAAGAAAGAAAGAACAATAGAATACCTTACATATCCACATAATAGCTTTAGACTATTGGAAAGAACAACATGTGGATCGATAGCCAGATATATAGATTGTCAGATAGATGGTCAGATAGACAATCAGATAGTCAACAGCTGGGTTTGGCGCACTCAGTACATTTTGCGATTCATTTCTTTTGGGTTGTTTTTTTTATGGAGCTCCAGTTGATGAAAGCCCTTGTGATACCCTCTGGTAACTTGTCACATGCAGTTTGCGACATGGCTTAGCCATGGCCATTGATTTATAGTTGATTTTCCCATGAATAGCATACCCTCTGGTAAACTAACATAGCTATTGAAAATGGCAATTTATAGTTGATTTACCCATGAAAAATGGTGGATCTTTCCATAGTTATGTAAACGTTTACCAGAGGGTGGTGGTAAACATTTCCAGTTCGTTATGTTAGCCCATTGACCAGGCCGGGTAGGTCAGGATCCATTTCACCGATCCACTGGAGACTGCCAACTTCCATGGCGCCATTTTTTTGACTTCGAAGCCCTAAAAAAATCACCGAGCCCTAAAAGATAGACCTTAAAACATGGTAGATAGCTCCTAGGTTCCGAAAAAAATATAAAACAATGGCCTCTGAAATTAGGAAGTCAAAGCGTGAATCAACAATCTATGATCGATGATCTCAAAACAAACTTTGATCCAAGAATTGGTTTCAGCCGACAAATTGATAGAAACACACCCCGTTTTTGCCCTCGTCTAGTGATTTAAGCTACAGTTGAGCTATCAATGGTCGATTCCACACTCTCATATCATATCATAATATCCGAAAAAAAAGCAAACATGACACTAATTTTACTTCATGAACATGAAATTTTTGGTGAAAAGTTAGACCAGAAATGATGAACCAGTTCATCCGCGGTGCAAGGTGATCAGCTCCAATCCTCGTGTGGAGCCCATATTGTGTGGGGGGAAGATATGGGAAGATAAGGAAAGGAATAATTTTTTTGGGGGGGAAGATGCTGATTTTGGAAGATTTTTTGGATTTTTCTGGATTTTGTTTCCCCCCTAATTTTTGAGACGCGCCCTAAATATCCTGAAATCACAAGCACAAAGGTTGAAAATAACATGAAGGAGGATCCCAACTGACGACCATTTTTCAGCTGGTGGAACAATCACCAACCTGTTACATGTTGAAAAGTATATATTCATTGACAAATATACACATAAGATCACAGAAGATCACATTGGTAATACGTGTAGTCCCTTTTTATTGTTTCTTTGTTTCCAATTTTGCTGTTCTGTACACCCACAGAACGCGGCGAACACCAGGGTAGTTGGTCCCTGGAGCATCCACTTGGAATCAGGGCCACTTATATAAATTGGTCAAAAAAAACCCTTGCTGACCAGGCCGATTTCAGCAGGATCAACCATAGTTTTGGCCATAGCTTTTACCATGGCGCCATAGTTTTGGCCATATTTCGTCATGTTGCAATAGGTTTTAACAAAAATCTGCAGATTATGTTCATTTTCTTTTGTTTTAACCGTCCAATTTTTGGGCTATCTAATTTTAAGATATTTTGACCCATACCTAGACCATCCTTAAATACCACCAACAAAAAGTAAATGTACGAAGTTTATGGACTAAACCGGGTAAACACCATTTGACAGTTACAAACGGAGTTTACTTGGTGGCTCATCCTACTTGCCTTATACCCTGCTTTTGTTCGTGGTATAAGTAGGTTTAATGACCCACTAAGATTTGGGATTCGTGGGAGGAGCCACCAAGCATGATGGGTCAAAACCTACTATCACCATACGGTGGATGGAAGAAATCCTGCACCAGTTGATAGGTGGTAAGCATCCCATTCTAATCCCATTATTTACAGTGTTTCATAGGTGCCTTTCATAGTTCCCGACTGGTGCAGGATTTCGCTGGCCCATCCACAGTATGACTGACTGGAAAGTCGCCATTTTTCCCAGCTTTGACATCCGTGTCTCCAAATCATCCGGATATCAGGCTTTTGACCCACCAAGTATTTTTACTCCACCACTTATCCATCTTTAGGTAATTACTTTATATATTACTTACTATCTTACTAGAAATAACACCTCCATAAACCATAGAATTAGAATTCACCCAGGTTTTCCAGATCGCTTTCCCAACCGATATCACCATAACCCTAGAGAACTCCAAAGAATTCTGTCAGGTGTTTGGCTGAGACCTGGAGCCCCGAAACCATCGGCTGGTGGCCGCCCAATCGCTTGATCGATCTGCGCTTCGTGCCTCGCTGTTGAATGACGGAAGGTTGGTCGGGAAAACGTATGGAGAAAACGTGGGAAAAACCATGGACAAAAACGTAGGAAAACCATGGAAACACGTAGAAAAAAACATGGAAAACACCCATGGAAAAACGTCGGAAAACAGGGTTTTGAAGCATTTACTGTATAGTTGGCGGTGTGTATCCTGTTGTTTTTTACATTCTTTTTTGGGGATATCTTCGGTGCTCTGGTAGTTTCAAGCACTAGCATGTCTGCTTAGAGGGCAAATCACCATTTCAGTTGATGATGTAAATTGTATTAATAGTTAACCAATGGTTGTTTCGTTGCTTAAGGCTTAAGGCATCATTTTGTTGCTTATTCATGATAATTCTCAGTTGATCCATTGCCAAAACATCCGTAAACGGGTAAAGTCTCGCGACATCACTGGCAGACATCACTGGCGAACTATTGAGGGACCCTTCAGGTTGGTGAATGATGAGGCTTTCAGCCAGAATCTATATCAGTAATTTGCTGATCTTCTCACGAGAAGGGGGATGTTTTTTTTTTTTTAAGGAATCCGCCCATAGTGGTGACTAAGGCAAGTTCGTCATTTGGCCAGATCAATCTCCATTTCTGATGGTATCAATATTTGTTATTTATTACCCATAGGATCCATGTATGCTATATATGGTAACATGGATCCCATCAATATATCTCCTTTATGTTAGCATATATACCAGCACCATGGATCCGTCATGGGTATGATAAACATTTATAAACATTATCCCAATTATAAATATTAAATATTTGGGTTATTTAAATGTTAAACACCATATAACACCAATATATTATCATAACATGGGTATTATGGGCTATTTAAACACCAATTACCCTCTGGTAAACTAACGTAGCTATTGAAAATGGCCATTGAAATAGTGGATTTTCCCATTAAAAATGGTGGATCTTTCCATAGTTATGAGTTTACCAGAGGGTATCCCCAATGTTTGGGTGCTTTAACCCACATAGACCCAGCATTTCTCGATGATTTTTTCCAACAAATCCAAGGAGCGCGCGGTGTGCATGTATGCCTCGATGCCGGTGGCTGGGATGCGATGGACCCCTTTTTTTATAGGTGAATTCCATGGTTTATAGGTAAATTATAACGACCTCACTACGACCTCACTGGAAATCATGGTTAGTAAGGGAAATCATCCCCAAATGGCCTTAATTCAGGTTAGTGAAATATTATAATTTACCCAGATATATAGTATTGGGAATTATATGAATATAACTATAACTAATATATATATATACATACAAGTAAATGTAAGTAAATTATAGTAAATGTAAGTACTTGGTTACTTGGTGGCTCATCCCACGAATCCTAAGTGGGTTAGTTCACCCCAATTACAAGATGTTGCAAGTTGATTAACCCTACTTATACCACTAACAATTCCAGGGATATCATCCCAATCTGTCACCTATTTTCGGGCAACTAATCCCATCCTGCTCAGAAAATCGAAAACTGCGTATCCCACCATCCGGTTGAAGTCTTGGAATTAAGAAATCACCAGGGATACAAAGTACCCTCTGGTAAACAAACAAAAAGCTATTGAAAATGGTGATTTATAGTTGATTTACCCATTAAAAATGGTGATTTTCCATAGTTATGTGAGTTTACCAAAGGGTAATGTAATCAATATCCCCAATTCAATGGAACCCCAAATCCCAAATCAATAGAACCACTGAAGAATTCCCCTTGGTATGGCGGCTTGTGCTTGGGTTTAGCACTTTGCGAGGTAGCAGGAGTCTGTCTAAAGTCAAATCCCTTTCCTACTGGGTTGATTCTGTTGAAATGGGGGTGGTCTACCACCGGCCCCAAGATATTCTTCCCGTTGAGTCGGACATATTGAATGACATATTGGGTCGACTTACCCAGTAGGCTGTGGAAGTACCGGCTGTGGGGGTTCTGTGGGGGTTCGGTCCAGGGCTGGCAGGATTGCAAACAAGTCACCAATCCACTGTGTCAGAATTGGACGAAGGGCAGCTTGAACCCGGATCTTTGTTATGTTGGTATCATTTAATCGCAAAAGCCACGGTTTCGTTTCAACTTTCCCTTAAAGCAACCCAATGTTTTGATGAGGTTTGGATCACCAATCGCGGCAAGCGCATCTGGAGAGAACATGCAGGTTCGGTTGCTGTTGCTGCGGGTGCCAATCTGGCTTGATGTAATACCCTTTGGTAATTTAACATAGCTATGGAAAGATCCACCATGATTAATGGGAAAATCCACTATGTCTATGGTCATTTTCAATAGCTATTTTGACATAACCAGGGGGTAGCATCTTGGAACTGGCTGGCAGACTGGAAAACCTTCATCTCCTTGATCTTGTGAGGTGTTTTTCGGTCGATACTCATGACTGTGATGACTCATCGCTTTTTCTGTGATGACGATGGATGACTCATCGTCGCTGTCTCCGTTCCATTCAGTCAATGGATTGGTTTAAGGGAAAAAATACAGGAAAACCCCATGATCTTAATGGGAAACTCTATGGTTTCCGGTGAAGATTTTCCCGTGAAAACCAATCCATTGATTCAGCTGCCGCACAGGAAAGGACTTGAAGGGCCATGGTTTCGGCTGCCATGGAGAACCTCTGAAACAAGAAATGGTGCAGACCTTGACTCAGTGCCACCAGTTGTGTGAGGCGCGAAACGCAGGGATTGCGACTATCATATGGGTGTTTCGTCGATATTTAGGGGTCCTCATTGCATTGAATGGTTAATATATGTTAATATTATATTGATGGTGATTTTGAACAGTATACGAACTATTCTTTGAACAGTAATTATTGATAATATTTGATGATTAGTGACCATTGATATTGATAGTAACCATGATAATTAGTAGTGAACGGTTCATGATCACTGTTCACCCATACTAGTAGATAGTAAGTAATGAGGATTAATTAACATGGTTCCAATATGTTCCAATTAAATAATCACTCATTCTGTTCCATTAAGATAGTCATTTTCGGGGGATACCCGGATGCCCATGGGATGCCTGATCAGCTGGAAGAATTGGAAGATATTTGAAGTTTGAGGTGCTAAAAAATGCCATCACATCATATAACACCATAAACATTCAATAGCATTAATTACTGAAACATCACAATTGCAAGATATGTGACATTTGATTATCCATAGCATCACATAATATCCTAGCTGTACAAATTATAGCGAGGACAAACGAGGCAACGAGGCAGGTTGCAGGAATTTTCACGAGGTCAACCTTTGATTTGGTTCTCAAAATTAGCCAATCTTGACAAGGTAGCCTTGCACGGCATAGGTTCTGTTGCGTGTTTGGACTTGGTTAGAAAACTTTTTCGGGCGCCAAACAAGTGACACTTTCCATCGCTACAGGTCAGGCTGCAAGGAAGGAAAGACACAAGAATCCGTTGTGGACAAGTTTTTCAGCAAGCACATCCTAGTTTGGCAGCCGCAGCCGGTGAAGAAATGAACATGGAGCGCAACGCCACGCGGTTTCCGCTGAGCATTTTAATATAGATGGTGATTTCGGTTGCAGGCATGACATATGTGACATACCCATAGGATCCATGTATGCTATATATGGTAACATGGATCCCATCAATATATCCCCTTTATGTTAGGATATATATACCAGCACCATGGATCCTATGGGATATGTGACATAGGCATGACTTCCTGGGTTCCTGCCATGGGGGAAAGCGGATGTTCGGTGCCATCAGGTGACCGGTGGCTGCAACTATGCCTTCTATGGCCAGAGCATCTCGATGTTTTGATCGTTGGATGTTGGAGAAAATTTGGTGCTAAAAAGCCATCAAGAATAGGGGGCTAAGGTTTTTTCACAGTTTGAACATGTTGGTTGAACCATGAAAGATTCGGGTTTTTCAGCAACACTTAAATAGTGATTCAAGCATCAACGATAGTGGATTTTTAGCATCAAAGATGGTGATCATAGTGATTTACCTTTCCGTAATCAAACATGGCTGGCTTGGAAATCCCATTATATAAACAACAGACATCTATAATTCAATGGGAACATCCATGGGGAATTTTCCATGAATTTTCGCCATGTATTTTCCGGTGACCTGGATGAGTTAAACTCATGGGGGACCTGGGCCATGGGGGGACACATGGATCATCATGGATTGATGGCCGTTGATCCTCGCGTCATTGAAATTCAGCCAGGGACATGTCGTTATTTTCGGTGGCGGAACAAGCAACTCGAATTTCAGGATAGCTCTGTATCCCATTTTGAGATATTTTGAGTATACTCACAATTGTCACCTTTCATTTACATACTTCACATCTAATTTCTAAGCTGTGTCCAGACTTTTCGTGACCCATCATTTTTTTCTAACAGATGAAAGAGTTTGACCCAGTAGCCCAGTAGCCCCCATGTCGATCTCCAACACCGAGACGGCACTGCAAGCTGCGTTCTCTACTCGCAGTGTCCGGAGCGTCAAGTGCAGGTCGGTTCTGGGATTTCACCATGGGGCCAAATCGGGATCCAACAAGATTTAACCATCAAACACGGGGGTCAAGCAACAATATACCGGCAGCGAAGCATCAAAATGACCTGATACACATAGAGATTGTTCCCTCCGAATATATCCATACATTACATCCATATGGGAATGGTATATGTCATCCATGGTATTTTGACCCATCGTGATCAGTCCATGGTAATGGTGTGTCTTTTTCTGGGTTGTGTGATCAACCATCCCGGACCATCCACTGGATTCAATAGCCCCATTGTTTGATGATGATACCGTGGTTGTACTATGTTATACATGGTGGCGAACTACCCACGGCTCGTAAGTGGGTTATAAGCCCAATTATAAGTGGACTAACCCTACTTATCCCATTTATAACTGGGGTTATAACCCACTTACTATTCGTGGGTAGTGAGCCACCAAGTACTCCCCTTTTTCAATGAAACTATACGGGGATTGTCATAATCCATGCATTGGCAATCCCCGTCTACCAATCATCATGGCCATGGGATTCTTCTGCTCATTCTTTGACTGCTCGAACATGGTCGTCAATGATGAACCAAGTGGTGGATAGTCAGCGCCGAACTGGCGCCTTTGTTCCAGAATTGGTTTAGGGATGTTTTTTTTTTCGGGGACATTTTACAGCAAGGCCCGCCTTATATTCCATGGTCTCCAGTCATTGTCAACCCTTGAGATTGAATTCGAAACAAAAAGCACCCAATTCGTCAACGTCTCGGAAAAACCAACGCCTCTTTGTGGGTCATTTGAGGGTTGGGGTTGTATTTTCGGGGACGATTCTTCCGGAGTGCAGACCTCAACGAAAGGCTCAAAGTGTTGAAGAAGACTCCGAGTTCGTTCGCGTTACCTGTGGCGAGGAGATACCCAAATCGCTCAGATTGTGGCAGGAAATATACAGCTATCCTCCGTGAGAGTCATTGGTGTTGAGATGTTGAGTTCATTCCGATTTTTTGTGATGTGTTGTTCATGTTCTCCTTTCTTTGCTCGCACTTCATGGCAAAAAGTAGTGGTGCTTCCGGCAGCAATTAACCTTGAAGAGGAGATTGGTACGGAACCACTAATTGATTGTGACAATCCGAAAACCATGAACCATACCTGCAAGCTTGCCATTTGGTGGTCAATATCTTATATATTTGCCCGTCGTTAGCGAAGTTGGTTTATAGCTATAGTTGAACTAGTGTTTCTGGTGGTGGTTATAGTATTATAGCATGTTACAATATGTTATAATCACATATTATAACCATATATATATAACCATAGTTAGATGGGGTTATAAACCATTAAAACATACCCAGGGGGGCACCACTTGTACAGTTTTTTTTCAATAAAACAGTGGGCTTCATCGTTGCTTTCACCAGATCTCCCGTAAAAGACGAGGAGATCCCGCCCTATGAGCAGGGAGCTTTGAGGACTCTGTA
>Ga0126342_10008268_pt1 | contig 18635 bp, 14 predicted proteins | sample Cyp1metagenome_FD_92528 | JGI IMG/M metagenome (GOLD analysis project Ga0126342, IMG submission 92528) | Coral microbial communities from Lord Howe Island, Old Settlement Bay, Australia - Cyphastrea 1 metagenome | ecosystem: Host-associated > Invertebrates > Cnidaria > Coral ...
ATTGGTTTGTGATGTATTGGTACATTATGTATTGTTACAGGATCTACCACCCTTCATCATAGTCAATTGCACCAAGTAAAAAGTCATTCGTAACTCGGAAATTGCTTCCCAACTTCCTTTGATGACTATATATAGGTTTAATATGGTGATTACAAACGTACTTGCTGGTGACAAATGAACCCAGGAGACACGTGACGAGGTCGAAAGCCCGCCTGCTCCAGCAAAGTCACCTTGATGGTGGGTTCTTTGCTCAGGGCTTTGGCCAAAAGCAGGCCACCAACTCCAGCTCCCGAGATGATCACGTGCAACGGGTCCTTGCCAGTGATCGCACTGGGCTTTGCAGCACAGCGGGCCACCTGAGACCAGCGTCCGATGTGTTTGGCTGCACGCCTGCGGCCAGCAGCAGCAATCACAGCCACAGCCGCAACCCCCTGGGCCAACGTCGCTCGACCAAAGGTGGCCGAAGGCTGCGCTGGCTGAGAGGGTGTGCCTTGTGATAAGGTACGCTGAGAGCGCTGAGCATTGCGGGCAGGCAAAGTGGTAGGAGATGTGCTCACGAAACCAGAGACAGGACCCGAAGACATCAGCACAGCCAGCAACGCCATGGCTCCAGTTCCAACCCCAACCATGTGCTTGGCTTCCCCAGACCATGGGTCCATGTTGGCCCTGGCAGTCTTGGTCCGCTCAGCCCGGCCCATGATTTTACGAACCTCGTCTGCTTCTGCTCCCAGGCAGGGTTCTGGACGGGGTGCTGAGAAGCTAGCGAGAACTGCATACAAGGCAATGAAAATACCAGGAATCACCAACGGGGCTGCAATGCTCCAAGCGCTTCCGAGGAATTCTTTGGCCTTCTCCAAGCTTGCGTTTTCTTCAATCAAGTCCTCCTTCTCAATTGCATCCACAGTTGCGACCACTTGTTGCTCCACTGCCTCTTCCTCAAAGACAGCATCCTTCTCGGCACGCTCAGCGGTTTCTGCAGCTTGACTCAGGGCAGCCTCGTATTTGTCCGCTGCAGCTTTCTCGAGCAGCTCGGCTCTCTCAGCAGCGGCCTCTTTGGATGCTTCAGCTTGTTCCAACGCTTTGCTCAACTCATCTTCTGAACGCTGCTCCGCAGCAAGAATGGCTGCCTCGGCTTTCTCAGTTGCAGCATTGAAGGCAGTCTCACTAGCTTCCTCCGCAGCCAAGCGTTCCTCGTCCGTCTTCGCTCGCAGGGCATTCTTTTCCATGTCTTTAGCAGCTTTCTTCTCTTCACGCTCTACTCGGCGAGCTTCATCAATGGCAGCCTTCTCATCCTTCTTGATCTGTGCTTTTTTTGCGTCCAATTCTCTTTGGATCTTGGCCTTTGTTTCCTTCTCCTCCTTCTCAATCTGAGCCTACCAGAAAGGAACAAGTTGGAGACGTCATGAGAAGTCTACTTCCTTTAAGAATCGCTTCCAGTGTCTTCAAACCCTTGTAGTTGCATCATTCGCACATACATATAATACATGACAACCGGAAAACCAATCGATTGCAGTTTGTTATTCTCCGTGTGTCAAGAACCCAGTTGGTACCGTCCCCTCAACTTTGTCTCTAAGTTTGCTGCAGCGAGCCTTCTCACGCTTCTCAAGATCCTTGGCGCGCTCCTTTTCCTTCAGTTCCTCTGCTACAATCTGCTTCTCCTGCACCAAAAATTCTGATCGACTCCACATTAATAGAACTATCGGGAAATTTGTTGATGCCTTCAGTGCCATGCAAGTGCAAGAATTGCAAGCTGGCATGGACCAACACAAAAGATCTAATTTCATCACATTTCATCACTTTATCAATATCTCGTACTGTCTCGTGATGACTTTTGCCTCCTGCAGTTTCTGTTTCTGGGGTCCATCTTTTTCATGTGCGAATCACATGTCCCTGCACATATCCCTGCACATGTCATCACATGTCCCTGTCCCTCAGAGCCTTGAGGCGCTCTGTGATGCGTGCTGTCTGGATCTCGTCGCGCTCCAACTTTTCCACCTGCCAGTGCTTTCGAAAGCTTCTATACTACTCATTGCTCCCCATTCCTGCAAGATCCTGCAAGTACTCGCAACCTGTTAGTTAGAAACGTTAGGCACATCAACGTTAGATTAGAATATCATGGAATCATAGTATAGCAGGTCATTAGGCACATCAGCACGGTGACGGGATGCCTCTGACAATTTCAGCTTGGGGCGGAGCTTCTCTTCTTGCAACCTTTCAATGCCCTCGTCACGTTGCGCCAACTTGCTCTCCAAAGATTTCAGGGCATCCTCCGAGTGCAGTGCTGAAACAGGCGGAAAACGTGCCGAGAGACGGAATTTGTCTCCTACATGGAGAGAACATTTAGAGAACTCTGTCTGAATCATTCTCTTTCATTCTGAAAAAAACGATCCACACTTAGACCAGAACACGAGTATCATCCAATATCCGCACATATCCTTACCTACTGAAAACATATGAGCCTCCTCGGCAAGTGCAGGTGTTGAGGTTGCAAGAATGGATGCCATCATGCTGGCGGCTGCTGCATTTCGAACAGCCTGAGGCAAGCCTCAGCTGAAGCAAGGCATGAATGAAGCCAGCAAGGCAGCTTGAAACATCTGGAATGAATCGTGATCTGTCTCAGGAAGATGCAAGAAATTGCAAGCAACCATATGAAGCGATCAGCCAGCCGACCTTCTACGAACACAACCAAGTGCAACACTCTTCTCATCCTTTCGTCATTCTTTACAGCGCCAGGCAATCTTCCATAGGTTTAGATTCTCAGAAGAATGTGTCCTGTGTGCCAATGTATGTTCTTGGTACATCACGTTAATCGACGGGGCGTGCCTACATTGTTGCTACCTTGTTCTCAGTTCCCGTATCGTTTTTTGGTGGGGCCTGATTTCGTTCTCCAACGCTGCACTTGTTTTTGGTAGCTACGAGCACAGTAAATGCTTTGCATGCAATGCGCTCGTTCTGGGGGTGTTCCTTCCAACCCAAATTTGCCAAAAAATATATAATTATATATATATATTATACATATGCAAAAATGATTCCAAATTTATCCAAACTATATCCAAACATGGTGTCCCAAGACTACGCCTCACTTCACTGAATAAAAGCCGTCCTGTGTCCTGGGGCTTGGCGCCCCAGGAACTGCAGCTCCAGCCCATCACGTTCCCACACCGAGGTACTGAAAGCCTCAGTGTTCTCCGCGCTATCTGCCGACCACCTGCCATGTTCACGTCAAAAAAACACAAAGCAATGTTCTCGACCAAGACCAAGTTGTTCTCACGTGCTTGATTTAAACCAAGCAAGTTGCGCACAGTGATGTGAATCAAAAATGATCGAAAACCAGCCTTTGGATGCCATGTAAAAGCAAAGCTCCCAGAACCGCAAGCAGCAGAGTCCTGCACAGAAAGGATCCCATCGTCTGTTGACTGTGCTCACAGGATTTCAGAGGCATCTGAAACATGGCCTCTTTGCTGTTCTATCAGATCTGTACCTTTTCATACCTTTCCAATCCTTTCCAAATTCAAATGGGAACGCCATCCAAATCATCCAAATCCAAGCCTTGCAGGAGTGCGAGGCGCCATGACCGAATAGGCTTCGGAAAATATGGGCGTGCAGCTTTACTCTTTGAGCCAAACACTTTCAAAAAAATCTGATTTTGTTTCAGCTTGAAGATCGGCAAGCTGCAAAGAACCGTACCTTGTGAGATCAAAGAAAACAAACACAAGTTTCAGTACTTACAATGTGGAAGTGTGCCACAGAAGATGTGCGATGTCCTCCATGCTCACGATTGCCCCTGAGTGGACAAGGGCCTGGGACATGTGTACAGCATGTAAAGCTGACCAAAACAAAGTACCAAAGTTCTGCCGAAGAGACATATATATATGTATATATCAGCTATTATTCAATTATCATTATTATTCATTATTTATATATATATATACACGTATATATATTCTTATCATGTATTGAACATATATGAACATATTGGGTTCGTTCCCTAGCTGCAATGGCTTTGTCAAGAAAATCACTGAGATCAGGCCTCAAACGTTCCAACAACGTTCTGCTCTGTCAACCACGGCAAGTCATTGTGAGCATGCCTCAGGTGTTCAAACATGTTCGAACATGACATGCTCAAAGCAAACAAAGCCCCAAAAAAAACACGGAGCAAAGCAAGTTGCACAGCCGAGTCTTAGGACCAGTCCATTGGTGGAGCGAGCGGCCTGCAAACTGTGGCCTACTACCCAGCAGCATCTCTGCCTGGCATTCCCAGCCCGAGCAATTCCAATGCCCCGATACCCCGATGGGCCCGATGGGTGGCCACTCTTTTCCCATCCCAACAGCATCGCACAATGTCATCGCACCTCTGTTAGTCGTGGGAGCCTTTTCAAAGCTGATCTTCTTTTCTGAAGCTCCTGCAAAAGCCCATGACAGGAAAGGAATTCCGGCGCTACTGTCATTACTTCAATTAGTTTTTGATAGTTTTTGCATGTTCTCTTGGAGCGGTGTGTGCATGCTCGATTCACTTGAGTGCGCCAAGTGAGCACCTGGTAGCTCCTAAAAGTTGACCAGGGACGTCGAGTCCAAAGGGGCATTCAGAAACCGTCTACAGCGAAAACAAACAAGAGCCTGGTCATAGTGCGCTAAAAGATCTGCCGCCAACTCTTTCGCCTATTTCGGTGCAGTGCATTTGGCACGGGTGTAGCCGAACGTTCTTCTTAGATTAAGTTCCCTTGTGCATTGGCGAGCTGCGGTGGTGCTGCAAACTTTCCCTTGTTGGTCTTAAACTTTGAATTTTGAATGGAACTCTTGGCATCTTTCCGTGATCGATGCAAGCTCGCAGGATCCTGAGATTATTTTGCTAGCAAACATGGTATAAAATAGCGCTGCATAGCACTGGCTCATGTGAAACAGTTTGCATGCTAAGCCACTGCTAAGCTGCTATTGATCACACTCTAGGGACTCTAGGGCTACCTCTTTACATAGCCGCAGCAGGCAAAGCAGAATGTAGCTAATCTGTAGCTGACTGACTGTTGCACTGCTCTGTGCATGCCTGAGCTGAATTAGCTCCAAGGACTAAGCAAGATTCAAGGGGCTCATGCATGTCTATATCCATCTGGATACGAACGGCCGTTCAGGCTAGACAAAAGCATCGCAGAAGCTTGCGGACACCAACGCTGCAAGCGGCACCAGAACGCCTCCCAATATTTCGGCGCAAGGGCACTGGCAGCTGAAGCTTATGTGTCCGATAGGCCAGCTCCTGCCCTTCAAGCTCTAAAAACATCCAATCACTATACGCTTCTGCGAACTGATGCGGATCCCCCCCCAAGTAGACTGGAAGCTCGCTTGGGGGGCATATTCCAGAGAAATTGCTGGTGCCACCTCTGCCACCTCTGCCACGAGTATTTGCAAAGCGGACTAGCTTCCGCACATCTGCCGGGACAAAATGTTTGAACGCGTGCCAGGAAAGCAGAAAAATCCGCGGTGCATCGAGAAGCCACACTCGAGATATGTGACATGGATGACTCAACGCACCACGGATGACGTCACGAAGTGCCATGGGATCGAAGGTCACATTTTTCAAACCGACACCCTTCAGGTCATAGACAAAACAAATACCTCGCCGATTAGCTTCAGGCCCACTGGCCAACGATGCGTCTTGTGCCATCCATGTATTCTTCACAACTTGCGCTGCCGTCATCACAGAAGGCACAGACTTCGCAAGCCTCACCCAGATCATCGGTCGACCGTCGACATCAAAGCCGGAGCGGACACAGAAACCAGCCCTGTACGCATATCGTACCAAATCGTCGCTGACATCCTGTATTCCGAGTTCTCTGGTAACTGCCAAGTGTTTGCGCCAAACATCTACAGCTGCATCAACATCTAATTTGCGAGACCAGGCCAGTTGCAGCAAGAGTCCTTCCGGTGGCTCTTCACCTTTGGAAAATCTCTGTCGGAGTTCCTCAATGGCCAAATCCTCAGTTGACGTGTGGGCCAAAGCTTGGACTCGCGAAGGGCTTCTCTGTGTGATTCTGAGCCCTTTCTTCCCATTCTTCCCATTCTTCCTATTCTTCCTGCCTTTCTGAGTAAAACTGAGAGCAAAAGCGACAAGAAGAGTTGCCACGAGCCCAGCCGTGGACCACACTGCGATCGGAGACTCACTGAGAGTCATCAGCCAACATTGGCGAGGGGTCTTTGAATGCCGGTCTTGAGCCAAACACAACCAACGCGGAGAAAAAGCAGCAAAATCATGCACAAAACTAACTACATACATACACAAATCTCCCTTTGTTATAGATAGACATGCGACATCTGCAGGCCAAAATTCAACATGTCAAACTTTAAAAAAACTCAGCAAGAACGAGCTGAGACGGCAGGCCTCCCTTGGACACCATTTCATGACACCACTGTGGAGCAAATACCTGGCGAAATAGTTGCACCTTGGCGAAGCAACCACCAATGGACCAAGACAATAAGCAACCAAATGCAACTAAGAAAGAGCTGCTGTACCTCTGCCACAATCACTTTGCTTCTTTGCAGGCTTCAGCTGTTTAAGTTATGACTCTTATGACTCTTATGACTCAAGAATCAACCACCAAGCTGGCTTTACCGGCTTCTGAGGCCTTTGCTCCGTGTTTGGTGGCTGCCTCAGTACAGCTTGTGAAAATGTAGCGGCTGTTAGCGCTGGTAATTTGATCGATTCGTTTCAATCTGTTTGGATTGCATCCTGTTACAGCATCCCTGAAGGGTTTAGAGCCAGGCTGGAGGGTGGCTGCGCGAACCTGCGATGTGGATCCTAACCTAGTTGTTTTGCCTTCAAGGGCTTCCTTCCCTGCAGTGAAGCTGCTGCTAAGCCTGTGGGAGCAGCAGTTTATGTGCACCTTAGAATGGTCCCATGAATGTGAAGCCTCTCAATCCTCTCAGACATTGTGCTAGGCCAGCTTGACAGGCTTGGACTCTGGCACAACAGGCCACGTCGTTCCCCCTGAATGAACACAACGACGATGACAACTATAGCGGGAGCCTGACTCGTCTCTATGGGTTTGTTGAGTCAGGCTGCCTCTTCCCAACCACCGTCATCCACTTCACGCACTTCCAGGATTTGCCTCAACTTGGACAAGTTGTAAAACAAAGCGGCCCAGGCAGAAGGATTGAAACCTGAAAGGAATGAAGTGTATGGGCTGTATTAGTATTCTGTGTTGACAAAAACCACCTTCGTTGAGAACACGGCAGGAACACTTCACGAACACTTGGTTTTCAATATACACTTGAGGATCACTTGATTTTGAGGCTGTGGCTCGTATAATCTAAGTTTGTCATGTGCAGAGATCCGCTTGCCCTCCTTGTCCGCTACAAACATAGTGCCAGGCCTTAGCATTTTTGACTGACCACATCTGACCACGACATCCCTATCGACCACGAGGGCGCCCTCGCAACTCATTGCCACGGTGTTGCGTAATTTCCACACTGGGCTCAATGCCCGCTGGGAAATGCGATCTCCTGCGGCAAGGCTGATTATAAATAGCAGTTCTGAAACACAACAATCACAACAAGATACAACAAGGATCTGAAGAGGGAGGAACTGGGATTAATTTATATTAATTTCAGCTGTGTTCAGTCCAGAAAGGCACGAGCAGCTGCAGGTGGATCATCCGCCAAGTTGGCAACAGCGGATTCAAAGTTTTCCCACGGCAAGCGGCTGTGTCTCAACAGGTCCCTGCACCGCAGAGGCATACACCACATATGCACAAGATATTAAGATATGATATGCAGATATGCGCTGGTGATGCAGTACAGGGGGCATGTTCCAAGTTCTGTCATGGCTGTTCCCAAAGTATTGTCTGCTTGGAGTAGCAGCGAACATTGCATGATACCATATGATGGTTTCCTAAAATGCGAGGGGGTACCCCCAAATCATACATGCATTTTATGTAATAGGATGTTCAGGGATTTTCCATTATAGACCATCCATTTTGGGGTCACCACCTCAGAGAACCTCAGTCGCCAGGCCTGCATCTGTTGATGCCCTTGATCTGCGCATGGGTCATGCCTCGTATCGCCCGTGCCCGCAGAAGGGCCGTCTCGCCCTGGCAGCTCTTCAAGTACAATCTGCACACTGTGCACCATGAGTGAATCTTCACATCATGGCATGACCTTCATGTTCTGTTTCACCAAGCCAATTTTAAAAGAATACGAGCATATAATATATATATATATATAGTATATATATATATAGTATATATATATAGTATATATAATATATAGTATATATAATATATAGTATATATAATATAAATATATTATACTACATTATTATATTACAATATAAATAATATAGTAATAAATATATATATATAATTAATAATAGTATATTATAATTGTAGAATTATATATATATAACATAATTATATATATTATAGAGATAGGAAAAGTATCGACATCCGATTCCACAAACACCGAGTCAAAAGTGTGCCTGCAAGCTTACAATCGTGGCATCAGCTCCATGTGCCAAAAGAATTTCCACCTTAACGAAACTCTTCTGTTGCCATTCCACGGCATGCCATGAGATCCCATGGGAAACGACGACATGAATTTACGGTGGGCTAGCAGCTAACATGCCACAGATTGGACAAGATTGGACCATGCTCAAGCCTCTCAAAGCACTGAGTATCACGCAATATTTGCGTGACCCCCTGCCGCCGCAATTCCAAGTGCAGTGTGTCTAGCATCCTTGGCAAGTAATTTGCAATAATGTGCTGTAACGCCTTCATGGAACCATTGGATCGTAATGCAAACAAAAGACAAATGGCTGGACAATCGAAGCAAACCACTCGTTGAGAATGCCTTAAGAAATCTTTCAAGCCTTCTGCATTCAAGTCACATTCATGGAGTCCACATCAGCCCGAAGCTTTAAGAGCTCCTTGCATGACCGCATGTTGCTGGGAAGCAGTGCAATGTCTATCAATGTACGGCATGCAGCTACAAGAACTCTCATGTCAAACTCAGCACCTCGATGATGCCAGTCTTCACTTTCCAGCCGTATTCACAAGCCTCAGGCTTCTGACATGTTCTGACAGTCAGCCCTTCAAAACTTTACACTGTACACTTCGGCAAGAGACTCCAAAGAGAGCGACTACCAGGTGACTACCAGAGCCTCTACAAGAATCTCACAAAATCATACAAAATCGTCACGCTAAGGCCCTTGTAGGGCATCTTACATGACCTTGAAACAAGAACCTCCTAAGAGAACCCAACAAGAGCTTACACACAAGCACCTCTAACAAAGATCTTCATGGAAGGACTCCTCAGAAAATTTCACCAAGATCTCGACAAGATCTTCTCACAAGGACCCTTACAAGCTCTTGATCAGGATCTTGACACAAGGACCTCTATGAAAACATCGCAAGATCGTCAAAGAACGACCTTCATAAATCCTCCAAGAGTCTTACACCAGAACCCCAAAGAGTGCATCCCGCAAGGGCTTGCACACAAGCACTTCCAACAGGATATCTTCAAAATCTGGATGGAAGGATCATGAAGGATCTCTCAGAGGATTTCGCCCTCATCTCTATAAGATCTCCTCACAAGGATCCCTACAAGATCTAGACCAAGATCTCAAGGATACCTTGTAGAGGACAGTAGAGGATCCTGGAAGAGCTTGATTCATCCCGAAGCCTTGCGCCTGTCAAACAGGAGGTTCTGATCCTCTCACCTGTGACATCCTGTGACCAATCTCTGGCGCCTGCCACGCAAAAAACGTACATAGGTCCACGAATGGCCAGCGCACGCAGTTGAGAACACACCTCTGCAAGAGAGGTCTCCACGAACACATTTCGTGCGAGGCTACCTTCAAAAGCAGAAGATTGAGGAACTCTTGTGCTGCAAAGGTCGCCAAACTAGTCAAACACGGATGTGCGAACCCTCGATCAATCCGGCCTCAACTATTACCGTAAGAACCCCATATAGAGTGTAAAACACAGTGGTTGGGGAAACGTATTCTAAAAGAAAAAAGGCATGCATAAGGTCGCCGCATACGTCAGAGGTACTCGCCCTGTGGCTTGATCTCTGTAATTCACATTCGCCTCTCAGTTTGCAAGACTTGAAATCCATCTCGGGTCAGTCCCGATAAAAGTCAGTCATCACTTCACCACACTGTCTATTCTTGCATATTCTTGCACACTAAAGGTGGGCTAGAAGCACCATCTAGAGATGGAATCTGTGAATCTTTAATGAGTATACTAAGTTCATCTAAGTTCTCCAGAAAATTAGACGCCGCACGTGTCTAGATGTGTCTAGGTCATCTCCAATGTTTCTCCCTAACGGCCACTTTATCCACTTTGCAGAATGGCAACTGCGGCAACCCCATTTGACGATTTTGACGCAAATTCCCAACGCCTTGCGGCTCACGAGATCCTGCAGCAACAGCCGCGCTTCTACCTGGCGATTCATAAATTTCATAATGAAAACAGGTTTTGAAAACATGTTGGAAATGGGAAAACGGATGAAAAAGGCTTGTCACTACAAAATACATCAAAATACCACAAACTCAGGAGGGAAATGCAGGGAAGCTACAGGCAGGACTGAAACATATTATGTATTTTATTTATGGCCTTGCCTCCAGCATTCGCGAGCTTTCACGGATGGGGCCCTCCATGTCCACTAGCCATCTGGAGAGCTCGTGATCAAACTCTTCTGCCAAATCCTGCAGCGGAAGGCCAAGGAACGAGATCCGTCAACTCTGTGCATTGACTTCGAGGATGCAGTGGCTGCAGCCATTCACAAATGACATCAGATATATCATCAGATGGCGCAGCAAGCCAAGTCGGTCCAGCCTTCTTTCCATGAAGTACTTGATGAATTCGGTCCAGCCGGTCGGCTGTCAGACTCTCATCCACCGAGTCCCAACACCTTGCAAAATCTATTGAACATGGGCAGTGAAAAAGAATGCAAAAATAGGCAAATTAGAATCGATTAGAACCAAGCTCTGGTGTCAACTGACATGCAACCAGTGCAACCAGTACAGTACGATTTCATACAATTTCAATAAATTGTTTTAAAATTATGATATAGATCGACTTATCTAAAAATGCATTGTAGTATATTGTAGTGCCCCAAGGGCCCCAAGGCCCCAAAACCAAATGAAATCAAGAATAATCAAAATGAAGTTCTGAAGTGGGCTCTCAAATCCAGCCTTTCGTATTCCTTGTACAAGGCCTGGCTCATAAGTGCTCATGGCTACACCACAAGCAGTATGACATCAGTCAATTCCATGCGGCTCCTGCGGCAGCAAATCTGCTCGGTACAAAGGATTCGCTCTCCTCTCACCTTGGGCAGCAGATGGCAGGTTTTTGAAACGATGGCAGCAGGTTTCTGGTAAAAGAGTTGTTGGTCTGTCCGATTGGTATCGGGTTGACAATGGCGCGCTTGCTCCGAGACTAGCACTAACCAATTGCTCTTGCTCATACCCGATGCGAGGCATCTGTATGGTGCCGGGTGTGCTCCATTCTGTCCTGAAGGCGACCGCCATGGGCCAAAACATCCACAAGCACTATCAATAGTTGCAAATTGCATTAACTCAATGCGGATTTGGGCAAAAAGGCAGCAATCATGAGATGTATTGCTGTATGGTGTGATTGCGTAAATATTACGCATATGTATGATTATGTATGTATATGTAACAAAACTCACGAAAAGTAAGGCCCGTACCAGCCGCCAGTAGTCAAGGCTTGAACCTTGAGTGCTTCATTTTGTGGGGAGTGCGTGAGGAGTTCAACGGTCCAAAATGATGATATTCAATGATATTCAAACATAAACGAATAGGACAATAGGATAGATTTTGGACAAGCACCGAAAGGCACACTTGTCACAGTGGACAGCTTCCTAAACTGAGCCTTTCACTGAGAATTCGTAGCTGACCTCCGCTTTGAGCCCGACCACTTCATGCCCTGTGAGCTGAACCTGAAACGGTAAAAGGTTGCCGGGATGACAAAGGCAGCCACAGTGTGATATCATGATTATCATGCCTCTGTTTCGAAAGGCGCGCACTGTACAATCATAATCATTTCCTACCTGCAAGTTGATAGCATCCCAGCCATCCTGCTGAACTGTCAAACACGGCGGGGCACCATCTCGAGCTTTTTCTTCTTCACCAGCAGTTGCAGCCATTGCCTTGCAGAATCTTGGCAGCAGCTGTAAGCTGCTGCATCACTGTGTGCCAGCACTCAGTAATTACTCGCTGGAAGACACTTCATACTTCAAACCTCCTGCAGTTCCTGCGTTCACACTAGCATCCCAGCACCATTTCCCCAAGGGGTCAATCGCTAAGGAAACCGCTCATCAAGCACCTGCCGTCATGAAAAGTTACCCAGGAAAAAGTAGCCAGAAATATCTAGAAAGAATGGCAAGCAGGATGCGCTGTGTCTGCAGTGGGACTTCAAACTTATCTCGCTGTTGGCACTGTGCATGAACGGCACTTTTTTGCACAATTTGCTGCCGTCTGCCAGTCATTGGGACTGACACACACTGACAAAACTCAAGACTGCCCAGCAAGCAATGGTTGTGGACTGGTTTAGCCAAGATGGCGCGCTGCCAAACATTAACAAAGTTTTCTCTGCCTTTTCAGACTGTTTGGTATCTCAGCATCTTACCGAGACAAGACAGCAGATAATGCAGATACAAGTTGCCTAGCATCAGCAGATGCAAAGGTCCTCCCCAAACTGCTCCGGGAAGCAGACCTTTGCCAACTTCTATGGAATTAGCTGGCTGCCTGCAAAAGGGTATCGAAAGATAGCATTGATTGTTGACCTTCGCGGTGAAGATTCTGAAAGGCGATGCGAGCCCAGGAATCAGCCCAAACACGAGACCTTGCAGATACATGGGCCACAGGCACCACTTGCATGAGACCCTTCACCAAGTCAATGGCCTGAATATCGCAACGGACAAGTGCCTTGGCTTTCAACTGTCCACCGGGTCCACCCTGCAGCTTTGCAAGGTCTTCTTCACTGCACTGTGCAACCAAATGCCGGTCTGCTGTTCTCAAGCGGCCACCACCACGAATCTCAAGGACCACGGATTGCTTGGACGGCAACTCTTGGCCTTTCTCATCTGGCGTGTCCACTACAAACCGGCTCACGTGCCGATCCCGCCACAGGCGTGCCACCGGGGTAACAGGTTCTGAGACCTGATAACGCCCTTCTCGGTGCAGGAAAAGCAAGGAATCTTTCAGGTAACCGAAGTCACCATAGTACAACTCCTTCAGAGACTCAGCAGTGGCAGGCAAAGCACGCACCAGTTGAAGAGGCCTTGCTCTTCTGGGAGCCTTCTCCCGCATCTCCTCAAAGCGGGACTCAAGCCAGAACAAGCGACATTCTGCTTCAGTGGCGGCCAAGTCAACATCTCCCCAGACCAAGACATCACAAACAGCATACTTTCTGTTTCCTTGTGGCCGACGACGACGGCCTTTCCCACCCTTCTTGCCACCTTGGCAGCCCATGTCTTCATCTGCAGATTCAGCCTCTTCTCCCTCGCAGTCCTCTTGTGTTGGAGCTTCTTCCATCTTTGAAACCGGAGGCTCTGAAGGTGTCTTGGGAGCTTGCTGGCCTTGCTTTGAAGGACCCTCGATACATACTACGTCGAGGATAGTCAAGCCTCGGGGAAGGCGGGAATCTGTGTAGCGTTCCAAGACATAACCATTCTTCTTGCGCACTTCGACGCGGCCACCATCTGACAGGAGAAGGCATCTTTCACCCTCAGGCTTTGCAAGTACCAACCAAGATTGAGCCAAATCACTGGGAGGCACAAGCATCCAATCTGGCACCTGCAACTGTCGGGCAAAGAATAGAGTTCGATGCAAGCGCCGCAGGCGCTGCATCTTTTTGCCTTTGCCATAGCCTCCATCCATGTCCATATCACCATCGACATCTTCATCCTCATCGTCTTGAATCTCAACCTCCTCTTCAAGGTCGTTCTGAGAATTTCCACCCAACAAAGCCTCCATGGCTACACGGCGCATCTGCTCCAACCTTGTTTGCCGGTTGTCGCTCTGTTGCATGGTCAACGCCGCCGTTAGCCTTGCAGCTTCATCACTGCGGGAATGGGTGGCTTTGAACTGTCCAATCCGCCCAACTGTAGCACGTTCCCGGGCATCATCTGGAACCGTCATCGCCACCGACAAAAACGGGCAAGTCCTGTACTGCGCAGCTAAAGTCTACGACTTGAAGCCAAAGCTACGAAATGCTTCGAACATGGCTAGGTGAGCATGTGCTGACATGAAGTGCAAGACAATGGCAAGGGCTCACTTCCAGCTTGGGAATCAGTGTGGTAGATGGCACGACGTGTCCATCAAAAGCATTCAAAAGCAATCACAGTGCGAGGTTTTACCTGGATCCTATCCTCATCCACCTCCAAGATCCTGCAGTCTGCACTGGTGCAAGTGCCGCAAAGAAAACGCATTTGGTCACCATAACCTATGACGGCCTATGACATCTATGACATAGCTGCTTCATGAAGCAAAAGTCTAAAAGCATATCTGAAGCGGCAGTGTTCTAAGCAGGGGACGCAGAATCTATGCGACCTCCAACTTCGTTCACACTGCCTGAGACCTTTCAACGAACAGATGGGTGAAAGTGCTGACTTGTGATTCCATTACTGGTCGCGTTTGATGACAGAGGCCTGCTTCTCTTCGGTAGATGCCATGGGCGTCCCCTGAGACCGATGGCACTCGCAGCGGCAAATCCGATAACAGCTCGACAGCTTGGGAAATCTATGGAAATCTTGGTCCTAAATGCTGCTGCCTTGAGGTAGCTATTGCCATCAGCCACCCAAACGGCCTGGCAGCAAGCTGAGAAATCTGAAAAGATATGCATGTGTGAGTGTGTATAATTATCTCAATCTATCTCTCTCTCTCTCTCTCCCTCCCCATTTTATGTGTAATTATATATTATGGTGGATAAATAATGATAAATCATCATGCATCAGCACACATCACCCCAATGTATACAAACTGCATTGGACATTACAATGTTATCAATATATATATATATATATCAATATTACATGACATTCTGGCATCATGTTGCCCATCATGTGGCATCATTCGTTGGCTGGACAGGCTGCACGTCTTTTCAGACTCGCAATAGCTCCGGTCCCGATGCGTCGATGTACATCGGCCAGTGGCCTGCACCTAAACTACATGGGGCCAAAAGAACATGATGCACCCCTCATTGACATAAGCTGAACTTGATGAAAATATGTGAAAATGAAAGAAATTAATTATCAGCGTTTCTACATCTAAAATGGGATGACTTTGAGATACACTGTAGTGACCGTACTCCCTGCAATAGTGATGGATGCATTGGATGCAGTACATTCCAGTGAACACTTTCGGCCTCATACTGATAATAATACGAAAAACACCTCGACGGCGTGTGCCAGTCTCGCTTTGCGATGGCTACTGCCAAAGGCTCACAAAAAAAAATCGGGACTTACACACTGGCCCTGTAGTCATGTCGTGTGCAGCGCCTTTTTTCAATTCACTTCCCATTTTTCATCATTATCGCAAACACTTGTGTTCTCGCAAGGGGTTGAACTACATGCCAAGAAAACAAAGAAGTTGCACCATTGCGTGTCAAATTTGTATGGTTTTCTATGGTTTTCTGTCATGTTCATCATTCTGCATCTGTGTATATATAGACATGACATGTCTTTTTGACCTGTCCTGTCAAAGGCCAGAAGCAGCCCCCAGTCTCGTGAGCTGTGCTGCCACGCAGCTAGGGGCAGTCTCATCATCTCAACACGAGCTTGCAGCGAGAGCCCGCAAGATTCTGCGGGCTCTGAGGGCCTTTGGCTGGGTGCGATCTGCAGCATCGAACACCGTGAGCTTCAGGCAGCCTTGGAAAATGATGGAAAAAAAACAAGAACACCCCAACACACTCACGCACACACACAGACACTGACACCGACACCACACAGCCGCTAAAATTAGTGAAATTGATCTTCAAAAATCCGGCAACACTTGAGAAAAAACATAGATTTGGAACCTGTGAGCCCAATCAAGTCCAAACAGCGAACTTCTGCAAACATCATCAAACATCTGCACATCACACGCGGACTGGCCTCTGAGTACGCCTGGCTAAGTGGGACAGAACAAATTGGACAAGTATTCTTGCATTGCCTCGGCTGCCACAACGAATCTGACTTGGCAACCAATTGCTCACCCTCTGGCCTCCCTCACCACAGAACGAAATGTACAGTAACGACAAAAACAAAAGATACCCAAAGCATTCCGCACTAATTAAAGCAAGCACTGTGCAAATCGACACCAATCGCAGATGCAGGCACGTGAGCCATTTCTTGATACAAGGGATGTGGAACCTTACAAGCACACAGAGACCAAAAGCTCATATGTCGTGTGCCAGCGTGCGCCTCATCGTTGACCGAGGGCTGGACCTGTGACTACATGGCAGCTTCGCCACTTCACCAGAGCTCAGGTCTGACAAACCTTTGGTGTGTGGATGGTGGTTTCCATCTGAAAATGTCTGAAGATGTCTGAAGATGTCTGAAGATGTCTGAAGATGTCTGAAGCAACTCTGCATTTCACCATGGGCGTCGCCTTGGATGTTGACTCTTCATATTTCTTCTGTTTGATAGAATTCTTAATTGAATTATTTAGAATGTGTTTTGATGCAAACATTCCAAACTCTGCACATCAACAACGCTTCCTGGGAGTAGACACACCCAATGATGCCCAGGTGCACACCCCGCACTCTCCACTGGACTTCTCACGACCACGAAGTCGGGGTAAATTGTCAACCTCGCCTTCAAAATCTTCGAAGCATGATCAAACATCCTCTGGCATCATTTCTCAAACTTCCCCAGGATCCACAGCTTTTGACAAGATCCCAAAAATGCCACCATTTTGCAGCTGGAGCCTTCATCAACGGTGTTCCTTTTTGGAACCGCCTCATCAAGCTTGCATAGCTTCCTCGGCTCGATGCCAGACCTTTTGGTGGTGCCAAGAAAGGCCTGTTTTATTCTGCAGCCTATGTCTGCGTCAGGTGTAACCAAGGAGCTCATAATCCTCTGGTGTCAGCTCACGATGCCTGCAAAGAGGGGACTAAGTCTTGCATTTAGACGAAAGTGGCAACTCGATCTAAAGCTGTAAATATAGGCACAAACGGCACAAACAGCCTCAAGCAGTCACATGACGTAGATTCAAAGGCGAGAAGAGCGAGTGTGGCTTGTGAGGGGATCCATTGAGAAGAGATAGGCTCAAGAGAGGGCTGGCTGCATCAAGTTCGCTAATCTGACTCGGAACATAAGTACTCGACTTATACATCATCGGTCATCGTCGCGGCTATTGCCACCAACTTAATACTTTAATATACTCTAACTCTCTTGAGGCCAAGAATCCTTGTTGCGCAACTAACAACTGGATTTGAAAAGTGAAAAAGAACAAAAGATATCAAAAGATGACGAAAGGAAATGTAGCGGCGCAGAAGTCATCACAAGCCTGTGCTCTACACTTTTTGACCTTCGTTGCTGCTAGGCCGCATCATACTTACTGCTTCATGTTCGCGAAGACCACAAGGAAGCATCACCTCAACACAAATGTGCTGAATACATCTGAATACTGGCTCCACCGCGGGAGTTGGTCATGCTGAGCTGATTTGTTTAGACATCTTATACTGCTTCACCCACCCACCCAAAAAAGGGCACGGACAAATAATTAATTAAAGTCCAGTCACATCCTCAGATGACTCGAGGTCAGAGCCCATGATTTCCCAATCAAAATCATCCTCACCCTCGAGGCAGTAACCACGCATTAGTCTGGCTATGTTCCTGAGTGAATGTACCCGGTACATTCCTTGGCGGTCGGATAGGGAGACTGTAATTGTCAGTCTGGCACTGTCTGCCACTTAAGAAAGTTAAACTCAACCATGTTGGCATGCTCAGCCCTGTTCAGGTATGCTCAGCGAGTAAGGTGCGAACGCCGAAGATAAGAACTCTTTGTTTTTCGTTGCACCCTCTGACGCTGTGCCTTGGCCAAAGCCATCCGCTTGAAGATGCTTGAAGACAAAGTGTCCACTGATGTCCACTGCGTCCGAGGAACGGCAGACCTTACATCCAGGCTTTGCACAGGTTATGGCAAGATATGGCAAGGTCAATGAGTCTTGCAACAAGATGCAACAAGCAGTTGCAGCATATTGCAGCAAGCTGATTCCCATTGAATTCCGTGAAGTGTTCGCTATGCAAGGGTAATGGGTTATCTTGTTGCTTACTACTATATTATATATATATATACAACTTATATAACATTTTAACAATTGTCATGATAGGATCATCAAAGGGTCTCTGAGTTGCACCCTTTTGTTCGTTTGGCCCTCAGATGCCCTCGGGCTGCACTGTGCTTCCAACGACCTTTCCAGCGCATTCCCACACCCTACTCTGCCAGTACTAGCCGCAGAGCTCCTTGGCCAGCAAGAGGTCAACAGATTATTCCATAACCAAAACATATTATTCTGTAACCAAAACGTATTATTCCTCAACCAAGGATTATTCCATAACCAAAACGTATTATTCTTCAACCATGAAGTGTTATTCCTCAACCAACGATTATTCCACAACTAAGACGAAATATTCTTTAA
>Ga0126342_10008269_pt1 | contig 18634 bp, 18 predicted proteins | sample Cyp1metagenome_FD_92528 | JGI IMG/M metagenome (GOLD analysis project Ga0126342, IMG submission 92528) | Coral microbial communities from Lord Howe Island, Old Settlement Bay, Australia - Cyphastrea 1 metagenome | ecosystem: Host-associated > Invertebrates > Cnidaria > Coral ...
AACCCTGTGGTGGTGTGCTTGTGTAGTGCTGTCTGTGTCAGGTTACAGCCTACTCTCCCCCTGTTGTCCTTGCCTGCGGTCTGTGTACCTGCGACCTTTCCACCATTCGTCAAAAGGTGTCTGTTGCTTCGTGTTTCATTACCCAATGAAGGGTGGATGGGTGGGGAATGACATGCAATGCAATGAGCTTGTTGGACAATGCAAAACGTCGTGCACTTGCCAACATTTGCCAACAATCTGGCCTGGTGCCATCTGACATGTCATCCTGGGGATTGTCAAGGCCTTGGAACTGTTTTCGCAGATGGCAGAGGTGCGTGTCAATGAATCGTATTGCAAGATATTGCAAGGTTGAAGTTGGTTATGCAGCACGGAACTCACACTTCTTATGGTTTCTTTGTTCTTTCTTTTGCAGAAATTGTACAATGGAAAATTCCAAGTGGCAAAATGTGGCAAAAGTCTTGGAAGAGATCGAACGATTTGAAAGCACGGGAGGTCGCCGAGGTCGCTGAGAGTCCAGGTCGCTGGACTTTCGAGCGAGCAACCAACATCGCAGCTGCGGCCTGCGGACGCAGCAATGCTTGGACGAAGGCCTGACGCTCATCGGTCGAATCTCAGACCGCTGAACATGCTCAACATAGACAGATTAGTCAGGAAGAGTTCGCTTTGATCAACGGAGGTGTTCGGGGCACAAGAACGCATAAAACTATGTATATATATATTTGTATATATATATAACTTATTGAAGCACAGGGTATTGCGAAAAATGCGAAGCGGTCACACTCTTTTGCAATGAAAGATGTGCAAAAAACAGGAAGGGCGTGAGAGCAGCAACTTGTAGGGAGCGTGAGAAGCAACCTGTAGGGATAAAAGTGTTGCGGATGGTTGTGAGTCTTTATTTATTTCAGATGCAAAGCAAGGTCCAGCATGTTAGTCGGATTGTATGATTTTGATTGTTCCCGTTTGAGGCATGCGCTCTGTTGGATATGCGACCTGTGGGTGGGGAGGCCGGGCAAATAGGCAACACTGCCTTTCGATTGCAGTCCATAAGAGTGTCGCATCTCTTCCAAGTGCGGTCCAAGATTAAAATGTATCAAGCAAATATGCCAGGGCCGAATCATAGAGAGATCATGAGAGATCCATTGGCTTTTGGGCGTGTTGGTTTGCATCCGTTTAGAGCTATGGGTCTATCCCCGCCAGTCTGACATTATTTCGCATTATGAAGCAGGTTTGAGCTGCGTTGGTTTGCGGGTTGCAGTTTGTTTCAGCGAGCTACCAAGTAGAAAGGCTGCGACTTCCAGAAGCATCGGCCATGCCATTGTTGCAGCTGCCTGCGAACGTGGAGCTGCGATTCGTAGGCAGGAAAGTCTGCCATGTAGAGAGTCTTGGTCTCTGTACATTTTACAGCTGGATGCCGATACCGATACGAAAAACAATCAGAATCAGTGTTTGGATCATTTTGGCTTCAATGCTTGCACTGTTTGGATACCAAAAACATGATTGCACTGGGAAGTCTGCCGTGGCAAATGCGAGCAGCTGCACTGCAGTGGACATCAGCAGTGGAACACCTAGAACTCCTCTGGCCTTGTTGCACATTCCACAGCATTTCTTGTTTTTTCTTGAATTTCTCTTGATTTGTTGTTAGCTGGATTTCCGAGAAATCAGAGTCCAGTTGCCTTACCATGTTTCAGCATGTCGGTGCCCCGTCCTTCTGCCTTCAGTTGTCAAATGGATCGCACGTGAAGCTGTTTGCAGACACGGCTCCGGTCGTGGCCTTCTTGCGTGGTGCTGAGAAGTTCACTTCAGGAAATTGTGCGGTTTTGAACCCAACTGGACCCGAGGCAAAGCAGTGGAGCCTTGAGTGGCCCTTGCAGGACAGTCAGAAATCAGTCGGACACAGTTTTTCAAAGACTCAGTTCTAGTTGGCAGCCTGTCACGGAGGCTTCTCATACCTTCTCAGATCTCTTTTCAGATCAGGAAAAAGTTCTCTTACTTGTGGGCCGTTGTGTATTTTGCAGATCAGGAGGTTTGCGCGTTCTTTGTCAACTGTCCTCCATTGTCTTCGAGCTCCGAAAGGTCGCAACTTAGGTGCGGGGGCATAGCAAATCTGCCGGTGTCGCAGAGGTGTCCTGGTCTTCTAGGAAGCAATGCTAAGTACATTGCTAACTAGGCTGCTATGTGATCTATGTGATCTATGTGTGTCAACGTGTCAGCGGAGCCAGCGGAGCCTTTGCTTGAGGTCTTGCTGGCCTTGCAGACCTCGGGTTAGTCTCTGCCCGAATTGTGCCGACCTTGGCTCATTTGGCTCACTTACTAGGCAAACATAGCCTAACATAGGCAAACATGAAATGCAAACAATGCAAACATGCGGACTTTTGTGGTGACTGGGATTTTTTTATGAAACTTTGCAGTGTTGATCAATGTTGTTAGCCTTCTTGTCGCTGCCTTGGTTTGCATTTGTCCTTGAGAAAGCTTCTAATGCTAGGCCGACACATGTTTTGCCTTAGCTTAACAAGCTTCATGCAGCGAGCAATGAGTCTTGTGGCTTGCAGTCCCAAGTGCCAACGCAGCTGGAGTTGCTCAGCAGCTCATTCTGTTAAAAACAACCAGCCCATCATGCAAGAGTTCCTGGAACGGCTACAAGCAGTACTGTTTCTAGTGCAGACATTTCTTTCTCTTCGCCATGTTCATCCAATGATCCAATTGTCACATCCCAAAAAATCCAAAAAGCACAGACCATCCAGAGGTCTCCCCTCGGTATTGCAATAACAATCATGAATATTCATGAATAATGTCGAATCATGTCGTAAATGTAAGTAGAAAGCAATCAATATATGCATGCGTTTGACAAAATATGATTACAGTATATTACAGTACACATAAGATCACAGAAAACAAAGTAACCGAAGTAATTGAGGGCAAATTACGACTGCAAATGAACACGTCCTTGGGTTTTTGGACCTCCACAAGGGGTTCACTTTGAGCTTTGGGCGGACAAGCGCTGTGAACTTTCTCTATGTGACAACATTGTCAAGCTAGACATCACACCGAGCTAGACGGCAGGATGTGGTGCAGTGCACTTTCTTCGACTTATTCAAACTTATTCACGACTGAAGCATCTTGAAGCATCTTGAAGCATCTTGAAGCATCTTGAAGCATCTTGAAGCATCTTGAAGCATCTTGAAGCATCTTGAAGCAATGGCTGGCCTGGCTAAGAATGCGGCAGGGCAGGCGCTTTGTGACGACCGGCTGTGTCCCCAAAACCGGCCTGCCATTTGCTCCCTTAGGAATTTTGTTGCCCTTTTGGTGCCTTTTCTGGCACCGCAATTCCTGCGGCTCCAGGTGGAGGGCTACGAGATTTTTATCAAGTTCTTGCCTCCTTCGGCCACAGGAGACACTTTGAAGGCCTTCTTCTCCGAGGCCAGGGACAGCCGCTCTCCAGATCTCTCCAGATCTCTCCAGACTGGGTGTTTGGTCTGTCATGGCTGCCATGGCTGTCAAGGCTGTCATGGCTGTCATGGCTGTCATGGCCATTTCAGATTTTTTCAGATCCTTCAATGCTTTTCTGCAGGCTGGTCCTATCGTGCCTTGGCTGCGAGGTTGCTTGATTATGGATGATTATGGCATGTTTATCTCGGGGAAGAATGTCTTCTCTTCTTCTCTTCGTGCTTGTGCCAGGTTTAGGTTCTTGAGGAGAATGGTCTTTGTTGCCGAGGTTGGAGAACCCCGCATCATGCTTGATAGCCGGACGGGAAGTTGCAAGGCACAGGGGGTTCTAGGGTCGGGTGTCTCCAGGCTGTGAAGCTATGTGAAGCTGACATTGAGAATGTTCACATTTCCTAAGTTCGGTCCTAGACCTTGCCCTGGCCTTGGCCTTGCTTTTACCACTAGCTGTCACTAGCTGTTGACCTCGTCGACCTCCCGGCATCACTCATCTGGGGCCATCACTGAAAAGAGTCAAACCTCGAGGGAGCGGTTCGGGAAGTTCGGGACAGGGCATTGCCTGGATTACATTCCAAGACAAAGTGGCCTTCGAGAAAGCTGTCAGTTCGAGCCTCATGGCAGCCTTGCCAACCTTGCCTCTCAGAGCCTTACATGACCACGCATGGTGACACATGACATGCGCTGGAAGGTTGGAGCGGGTGTGACTTCAATGGTCGCTGCCTGGAGATAAAAGCTGGGAAGCAGCTTCTTGACAGCATATGTTCTTCAAAAAATCGATTCCAAACAACCTTTGCAATGAGCCTGCGGAAGCAGCAGCTCTAGCTATCTCTCAGTCAATTGATGTCAAGCTTTTGTTGAACCCTTAGGTTCCACACTGGCATCCGGCCTTCTGTGCAAGCCCCCGGCACGCACACACCTGCCCTTTGTGAAGAGGTTGCTCGGGCCCCGTGGCTTTTTGAGCGAGGAAAGCTATCAGCAAGACCAGCACTGGTTGGATTCGATAGAACGATCCAAATGATCTCGATCTCATCTCGATCTCATTGCATTCTTTTCCTTTTGTGTATGCTTTTAAAATCTTTCAATGATCCCAGGTCAAGAAGCTTGTGGCGCCCAATCCAGGCATAGTAACTTAGTACAGAATGGGAGTGACGTGGTGTGAAATTCTCTGACAGGCTCTGATGCATGAACCAAGCATCCTGCCACAGGTGGTATCTATGTGGATGGCACATTTGGCAGAGGCGGTCACACCAGAGCTATGCTAGCGGCAATGTCACCATCCGGGTCGCTCCACGCCTTCGACATGGATCCGGTGCTCTCAGCAGATGTTTACAGTCAGTTTATCAACATGGAACGCTTGTGTCATTTTACGCTGGATCTGGAAGTGGCTTCACAACGACTGAGCCTTTCGCTTGCAGTGTCTTGATATTCGGTGAAAGAGCCTCTAATGTCTTGTCAAGCCAGGAAGCCATCGCAGTGGGCAAAGAACTCATGCAGGCGCCATGTTTACATGATATCTTTGTACATGTTTGATCCTGTTTGCACATCTTGGCATGTTGGTGTGTCACATTGGGGATCTTCAGGCTGACTCCCGCTTCACCATCCACCATGCTCCTTTCAGCTCCATGAAGGCTGGAACAATAACGAGCGAACGACCTGCAGTTGCCGTGCACTGCACCTTCAAGAGTATGAAAGCACAGGATAGAACAGGCAAAGACATGGAAAATTCATGAAAAGTCCAACTCTACCGGACTCTACCTTGCTAGCTGGTGTAGAGCAAGTCCAAGTACCTTGGGCAGTGCGTTGCACTTCGACTTGAAGATTTGATAAGATTTGTGATTTTTGTCAGGCTGTACTGAAGGAGTTGGGTTTGCGGCCCTCTGGTGCAGGATGCCTAGTCCAGAAGTCGCTTGTGATTGCGCAGCCATCCTCATAGTTGTGTTTTTTCCGCTTGGGCATTGAGTCGTGAAGTGTGAAATTTTGGCGCCTGAGGTCCTTTTCGATCTTGGTATCTCCTCACCTCAATTTGACGATGCGGGACGTGGCTTTCGCCCTGAGGCGCTCTCTTTTCAATCCTTTTCACACATCCTCCCTACATTCAATTACATTCACACATTTTGGCTAGTTTTCGGTTGATTTGAAGCACCTGACTCTCATCGGCTACGAAGCCTAGAACTAGACACTGCGAAGATCGAACTAAAGGTCCCTTTGAATTTGAATCCTTTTGATATTTCAAGGTTTGAAGGGGCGATTCTTCAACTTATAAGTCTTTGACAGTGGAGCAAAGTGGGACTGCTCAGGGCCACATAAATGGGAGCTGAACTCGCGTAATTAAGTATGTCCTTGGCTGTTGAAGAGATGGATGTTGTGTTTTCATCCTCGTACAATGGTCATTATCGAATTGACCTTGTTTACTTGAGAACCAAAGCATCGTCAGATGCTGGTTCCAAGGAAACAATGTAATGCCACGATGTGCCATGTGATGCCAGTGTTGCAGAAGATCTCTAGGCCGATGGCCCGCTCGACTTGCGCTTCGACCAGACTCAAGGCATCACTGCGTGGGATTTCTTGATGTCCGCGCCACGAGAGGAGCGCTGGGTGAATACGGTAGACACCTGAAGTCCATTCAATTCCGACATCGTGTAGGTGAGTACTACTGAGTAGCCGGCAGCTGCTAAATCACTGCAGCACTGCACTGTTCATTTGAAACTTGTGTGCCAAAAAGGTATCGGCTTAGGGTGTCTCTAGCGACACACACAGGGACCCCCGAACGCTCTGTTACCCAAGCGGGGGGGGTGCCGAGAGTTTGTGTGTCTTGTCATCTCTAGAGTCATCTCAAGTCATCTGATATACGTTGCCGTTTAGCGACGTCGAAGAGCGAAGGATCTTGAAGGATTTGAAGGGCAGAACAAAATTGACAGGTCCTGCATGGTCCTGCAGGTCTTGATCATCGATCTTGAGCAGAGATCTAGATGATATGCAGATCTAAAAATCAGGAGTTCTATCGCTGTAAGATGCTGTAAGCGTGACCTTGCATAAGCTGCGACGAGATACGTATTCTGAGGCCCTGGGTACTGTTTGCATTCACATCAATATCAATCAACCTCTTGGTTTCTATTTGCACTTGCGGCTTGCAATCAAAAGGCTTTGCATTATGCTAAAGACCTGTATACAACATACAATCAACTTGTCGATGAAACATCTCAAGTTTACAAATTTTGCGTGTGTGTGTGTATATATATATGGATGGATGGATGGATGGATGGATGGATGGATGGATGGATGGATGGACGTGTATATATATATACATATTTATATATATATATTGTATAACTATACAAAATATTTATATGAGGATTGTCAGGACATTTTTGGGTTTTGCATGGGAAACATGGATATATAAACATGATTAAACAAGTGACTCGAGTGACTGCTTGGAATCTGATCAAATGTACAGGAGATTATCCGAGTGATATCTCAGTGACTTGGCAAGAAGCAAAGCCTTGGCAAAGCAGTGCTGGAGTATCCCTTTGCCTCATTCTGATGTGGAAGTTTGTCGTAATCCAACAGTTCACATACTTCAATGTCTTTAAATTCGAGCTGGTGCTTTGCACACGTTGTGAAATCCACATGACATGTGCAGATTTCAATCTGCGATGACCAACGTGCAATGCGAGGTATGGTGAAACCACTGATCTTTTGGCTGCACAACGCATCGCTGATGTCCTTTGCTTGGCTCGGTCTCGCGGAGCTCTGCCGTGACTTGATATGAGAACTGGGGTCCATAGTAGTGATAGGCTTTGGGCTGGGATTAGAGCACTAACAGGAATCAAAGCTGGCTGCTGGGCCCCCTTTCATTGATCAATGTCATGTCTTATTTGTGTTTATCACGAAAGCTAGCTTCCGCTGGCTGAAGCCCCCCTTGCTTTAGGACGGTATTGGCAGGGGCTGAAATCGCCAATCACGCGAAACTGCACAGTTTTGTCGCCAGCACCACTACCGCCACCACCACCGCCGCCGCCACCACCACCACCACCATCATTACCGTAGCAGCTTCGGCAGCATGTCTTCATTGTGGTCATTTTTCATGGATGCATTTTTTGTTGATACCGGCAATCTCATCATCTTCATCCTCCTGCTCCTCCCCCCCTCCTTTTCCTACTTGTTGCACCCACCCTGCTAGCCTTCGTTCCTCACCCCTTGCACTCAAGTTTGGGAACCTTGATTGAAAGACCCGGAGACCATGCATTACCAACTACAGGTGGGAAATGGAAACAGGCTTCCAGAAGATTGTGTGACCACGCAACACTCTTGTCATGCCTTCCTGCTTCGTCCACCGCGTCGCAGCTTGTCATTTTCGTGGTTCCACGAGGCAAAGGACCCGAGAGTTTGCAACACTTGTGGCTCAGGCCAAGGCTGGGACTGATACCGCACTCTGCGGCTGTAGCATAGTATGTGATGCATTCTGCGGCTGTAGCATAGTATGTGATGCATTCTGTACTGTGGTGCTCTGTGGTGCTCTGTGGTGCTCTGTGGTGCTCTGTGGTGCTCTGTGGTGCTCTGTGGTGCTCTGTGGTGCTCTGTTGTCGTGCTTTGTGCCATGTTTCCATGCTTCAGCTCAGGGCCCGGAATACCAAGCGATGCATCCCGCCAAGCTCACCTTCCAGGCAACTCCAAATCCAAATCCCATCACCCTACCAAATCAGATCAAGTAGATTCAAGAAGTATCAAATCAGCATGTTTGATTGGAACCGTCTGAATCAGATCCATGTACCTGCGCTGCATCATCTTAGAGATAGGGTTTGCTCTTGGGCAGGCCTTGCGCATTCACTTGAACAATGAGTTCCAAACTTAGAATCTAGATATTCGAACAGCATTGCTAGACACAGGAATAGCTCCTTCCACCATGTTCGATTATGCTCGATCTTATTATATATATTCGATCATATTTGATCATTACATATTGGTACGAGTGGGACATGAGTGAGAGATGTGTGTATTTATATTTCATATAATTATATAATATATCGCATCATGCCATCCTGTTCTATGAGGTTCGATGAGATGCGAAAGGGAATTCGTGCTGCGTCTCTTGGAAGCATTACGCATTTACGCCTATTATTTGACACAAGATCAAAAATACACTGAATACACTTGATAGGACTTCGCTGTGAGAAGGTTCTGCATGGTTTTGGTTTCAGTGCTACAGCAAAGGCTGCTAAAGAATGCTAAAGACTTAAAGACCATTCTGATTTCAACAGCGTTCTGAGGTTCAACCTCCTCACCGAAGGAGGTCGAATTGGGTTGATCTCTTGGAAGCACTCTGAGTGTGCTATCGTGCAAGTCTCAGACGGATGGGTTAAATTGCGTCAATGCGTTTCGTCTGGGTTTGTGCGATCAGAGGGCGTCTGAAACTGCATTCAAGATCATTCAAGGATTTCGTCAAAGGATACGAAATGAAGTCAATTTGGCAGCACGGGCATACCATGTCTCCATGTCTTTGTCAACGAATGGTGTGTCCTGAGATCATGGACACGTTTCGATCCCTCGAAGCTGTGCGCGACAAGGAGACCGCCGAAAATGCAACCCTTTCGTTTCAGTAACTCTTTCATAATCGCAACGGAGTAGACCACATGGTGGAACGTCTGCTAGCCAATTCCCTTGAACATTTAGAACGTTTCCCATTGGAGACCAGGCGGAATCGGTCACCCACTAGCAGAGTCAGACCACAGTGAGTCAATCACTCCCCACATCAGAGTCAGTCACCCTCCACAGCCCCACTGCCGGCGAGGGGTGACTGCCCTGCGGCGTGCCTCGCAGGGGTTTCCCCATGGTTTGTTTTAGGGTATTCCGTATTTAGGTTTGACTTAGCTGGTGTAGGGTTTTATTTAGGCTTGATTTAGGTTTTATTTAGGGTTGGTTTAGGGCTAATGTAGGGTTTCATCAAGGTTTGGTTTAGGGTCTATTTAGGGTTTACTTAGCGTTGGTTTGGGGATTATTTAGGCCTGGTTTCGAGTTTTTGAGGGTTTGTTTACGGTTAAGTTAGGGTTTCATCAGGGTTTGCGCGAGGGTTGGATTTGGGTTTATTCAGGCTTGGTTTAGGGCAGAGTCTGGCTTGGTTAAAATTTTATTTGAGGTTAGTTTCGGATTATTTAATGGTTAATGTAGAGTTTCATCCAAGTTTGTTTCATATTCTCTTTTGGGTTTACTTGGTGTTTGTTTCGGGCTTATTTAGGTTTGGTTTAGGGTTTATTTAGGGTTGGTTTAGGGTTAATGTAGGGTTTTGTCAGGGTTTGCTTGATGGTTAGTTTAGGGTTTCTGTAGGGTTTGTTTTAGGGTTTATGTCGTCTTGGTTTGGGGTGGATGCTTGGTTTAGGGTTTCTTTTGGTTTGGTTTAGGGTTGAATTATTATTTTGTCAGGGTTTGTTTTGGGGTTGGTTTAAATTTAGGGTTTGTTTCAGCGCTGGTTTGGGGTTTACTTAGGGTTGGTTTAGGGTTTATTCAAGGTCGGTTTAGGGTTTATTTAGGGTTATATAGTTTAGGTTTCGTTTAGGGAATATTTAGGGGTTGGTTTAGGGTATATTTCGGGTTGGTTTAGGGTTTCTTTGGGGTTGGTTTCGGTTAATAAGGGTTTCGTCAGGATAAACCATGTTTAGGGTTTATTTAGGGTGGTTTGGGGTTCATTCAGGGTTTTGTTAGGGTTTGCGTGAGGGTTGGTTTAGGCTTTACTCAGTCTTGGTTTGGGGTTTCTTTGGGGTTGCGTTAAGGTTTCTTGAGGGACTCTTTGTTGTTGACGTTCCGTTTTTTCGATGTTCCCATGGGTTCCTTGATAGATAGATGGATGGATGGATGGATGGATGGATGGATGGATGGATAGAGAGATATAGATATAGATATAGATATAGATAGAAATAGATAGATAGATAGATAGATAGATAGATAGATAGTTAGAGTTAGAGATAGAGATAGAGATATAGATAGAGATAGAGATATAGATATAGATAGAAATAGATAGATAGATAGTTAGAGATAGAGATAGAGATAGAGATAGAAATATAGATAGATTAGTAGATTAGATAGATTAGATAGATTAGATAGATTAGATAGATAGATAGATGGATGGATGGATGGATGGATGGATGGATGGATCGATAGATAGATAGATAGATAGATAGCTTTCAGGGGTGACTGACTCTTTGTTGTTGACTTTCTGTTTGCCCCGGGGTTCCTGGATTCTCCTTCCAGGGGTGACCGACTCTTTGTTGTTGACTTTCTGTTTTCCCCGGGGTTCCTGGATCCTCCTCCCGGCTTCCGAGGGGTGACTGACTCTTTGTTGCTGACTTTCTGTCTCCCGTTCATGGTCTCCCTGCATCCTGTGCTAGTGTTCACCGGTGACTGACTTTGTCCTATGGGGTTCCTGGCTCGGACGTTTGGGGCGACTGACTCGGGTGACTGACTCTGTCTTTGTCTTTTCCCATTGTACATATTGTACATTCAGTATGCTCAAACGTTTTTCCCTGCCTCCGAGGAGCCACTTCTGAAGTGGTACAGTTGCGCAGTTGCAAATTGGAAAATTGGACCACAAAGAACACTTCGGTTTGTTCAGTATGCACCTTTTTTTCAAGACATTAGGTTTGGCCACAGGTGCGCAGCCTGATGCAGTGCCTCTTCCAGAGCGGTGGTCTATGGAGATGGACGAGGTAGTTAGTACCTTAGTTGTTTCCGCAAGAGAAACGGATTTCTTACCAAGACAACCCCGAGAGGCTGGTAGATGCACACAAGAGCAAAAAAGCACAGCCGTCAGATGCAAGTTATGTCAGCTATGTTGCACTGTGTTCCCACTGCTCCCACACTGAGACACGACCATCCGAGAAGGAACTTCAGACAAATTCTCGATCTCGTCGCCTGGCCGTCGGATTGTCATGGATTGTTTGCTTTCCTTCCTTAGCCCTCAAAACCCTTAAGCTGGTGCAAGAAAACGTTCATATTTTGATCAGCCTCAGGTTCTGCTTTGCTTCATATCTTGCGCAAGCGACTGCGCTGCAGCAATGTGTTGATGTTTTTTTTGGTTTGGAAACCTGTCGCTGCCTCTTGCATGGCAAGACGGTGTTTTTTTTCACCGTGGATACCTGGTGGCAAAGGCGGCGCATGCCGCGCTTGGCGGACCTGGAGCAGATGGCATATGAGCTGTTTCTTTGCTGCACAAGAATGCTAGAATATGCTAGAATATGCAAGAATATGTGAGAATATGTGAGAATATGTGAGAATATGTGAGAATAGCAGAAAACATAAAACTTAAACAATATGTCCTGTGTGATTGCAACTGAGCGAACAACATGTGGTTGGCCAGCTTTGGGCCTTAGAATGTCTTCAGGCCAACTTGGTGCAGTGTCACTGAGCCTTCCAGCAGCTCTACCCCAGCAAAGAAGCGAAGGAAAAAAGAGAAAGCAGAGATGGCAGACGAGGAGACACCCGAGATGCAGATAGAAATCCCGGAAGCAGAAGGCTCGCAACATGGCACGTGAGATGTCGACCCATTCCACAGACATTGAATGCATTTCCTGCTAATTGATTGACTGGCAAGTGACAAGGGCTAGCTTCGCGAATGGATCAGTTAACCAAGAGTGCCACATTATCACAGGTGTAACAATGAAATCATGAAAGCACTCAGCATACGTGCTGCGGTGTCTTGGCTGACACAAAAGGCAGTGTGGAAACAACATTGCGGTGGCCATGCGGCAAATGCGGCAAAAAGGGACACCGGTCCCAACCTCAGAGCACTGAAACTCACAGAGATTCAAAATGTGTTCATACTGTATGTGTCGTACGCACCTTGCGTCTACCACATTGCGTCTTCCCAAAGTCCCCTGAAGAACATGTGCTCAACATCATATTTCAGCCTATGATTGCAGCATAGTTCAGCTGATTTTGGGCAGCGATTGAAGTTCTTTCCCTTGTGATTGTTGGGCCTTTAGGTTGAGCGAGTGCCCAAAGTCCCGCATGGAGGGTTGTAATCATTGTGGCCAGGTGGGCTTCGAGATACGCAGAGATGAGATGTTTCTTCGGAATGTTGATGTCAACTTCTTGATTTTCGAAGAGCATCTTTGTGACGGCTAGGCTCTGGGAAACAAATATCTATTCCATTTGATACTATCTCTTCTACAATAACTTCTTGCAAGACACGAAAGAGCTTCAATACTCTTGAATTCCAAACAAGCCGAATTCTGCAAAGGGCTGCGTCGGCAAACCTAGCTCTTGAATTCGTTCCAGAGTGAGGGAAGGAGATCCTCTGACCTTCGATGCCAGGTAGGCCACGCCACCAAACAGTGCATCTTCGGTGCCAAGTCTTCCGAGCGTTTCCTCTACTGTGAGAGCGTGAGGCTCCAGAAAGACTTGACATGCCACAGAGGTGGCCACACACACACGCAACGACATAACCGATGCCATCGGATGCCAGTTGGGATAACGAGTGGGACCGGTGACGGATACCAGCACGTTTTCCACCGTAGTGGTCACGTGCACTCTGCACTTGGGCAGATTTTGCCATGGACAGGCCGCACTTGCCATGCTTTTGGCGACGCTTTGTGATTCCACTCCAGCGAGCTGATGCCACACAGTTGCTCCCCCATCGCTACAACAAGAGTGGTTTTGCATGGTCTTGTAGTTCTCTTCGTTTGAAAATTTGATTCTCCAGACTGCCCTTGCCATTGGTTAGACATGTAACTGCGTATAAAGATGCCTACAGTAGGCTCTTGTCCTTGTTCGAATTTGTTTCTGATCTGCAAGCAGCTCAGGTTTACAGCTGAAGACCCCCGGAAGTGCGGGCGCGCCGATGTTGGCCTTCGCTGCCTCTCTGCTGCTCTTTTCAGGAGCCAAGGTGTGAGGCACAACACCCAGGCGCATGAAGCTGCTGTCAAAAGATGTCAAAAACAGTGTCAAGACAAAACCGCAACTGGAAACTGGAAGCGAAGAAAATCAGCCCAGACAGAACTACAAGACGAGAATCTTCCACACTGGCTTCTTCAATTGTCTTCAACAACTGCCTTCCAACTGGCTACTTCAATAATTGAACAGCACTAGAGACGAAAACCAACAAAGTTCTCTCGCAACCAATCAATCCATCAAAAATTGCATGGACTTCAAAGAAACGTTCCCTTGTAAATGAGTATGGCCTGATTGGCACTGTGACATGCTTTAAAATGCTTTACTCATTACATCTTATTGCATATTATATATATTATCGCATATCACCAGACGAGAGCTTCAAACAGTTTCAACTTCGGAAGGAAAAGAGTCTGATTTTTTTTACAGTTGAGACAGTTGAGACAACAGTTGTCTATGAGATCTATGAGAGGTCTGTCTATCTTTTGAGTCAAGTGGACACACCCTGGAAGTCTCTGGAGCACTGGTCAGAGGCGCCTTGACATCGTGGCAATCGTCAATTGTTGCTTCATAGATGGAAAATGATGGAAACAATTGGAAACATAGGTAACTGGGAAAACATGGTACACTGTGGTACACTGTGGTACACTGTGGTATACTGTTGTATACAGTGGTATACTGTGGTTGTTGCCTTTTTTGTTGTTTTTTTTACAGCTTAAGCTTCCATAGGCCTAGTGCCTGACGAGCCGCGCATCGCGGAACGAGTGCGCTTGGCCTTGGACGGAGAAGATTTGCCTGACCCTCTCCAAGAACCTGAGGCCAGGCTGATGACTGATGGATGTTTGATACGTATTGATACGTCTGATACGGAAAAAAAAACGTGAAATTACGGCACAGATTAGACGTGGGTCAATCCAAAACATTTGAACTCTGTGACAAATTAAATAAAATATTATAAAATTATATATATATGTAAAATATATATATATATATGTAATATATATATATATATGTAAATCTATTTTGCATACCAGGCCTGGTGTACAAGTCCGCTGCGGGGTATGGAAGCCCGTTCGCGCTCCACAAGGGCAGCGCTGAAGGTGGCGTTCGTGTTTCATCCAAGTGTTGAGAGATGTCAAGACATAGCCATCATCCTGCAACACTGTTATAAACAAGTTATACCTGGTACTGTAGCAGGTAGGTAGTGTGCTTTTTGGCCACAGGATTGCGTTTCCCATAGACACACACACACACTGGACTGAGTCTGCTCTGTTTGGGATTTTATGAAGCTTGACTAAATGTGAAACTAGGAAGTCGCTGAGGCTCAAAGAAAGCCCTCGTGCTTAGGGGAGCATTGTAAGAGGAGCACTACTACAAGATCTTCAGCGGGCTGTTGTTCCCAAAAAATGTATCTGGCAATCTAATGCAATCTATATAGTACGAATGGCTAAGAAAGGTTTATTTCCAGATTCTCATCAACAGAGCCTAGACTACTAGAGCAGACAGTCCAAATGTGGAATGTGTAACTGTTCCTTCGAGAAAACTCCAGCATGCTTCAAGCCACATGCGACTTGCCAACAAAGTCAGCTGAAGCTGTGCAGAGTCCAAGGTCAGGTGCAACGAGTGTAGAAAGTGAGCAAGACAGTATGAGCAACACGATCCGGTCAAACACAAGGTGGCAGCTGGGGCAGCTGGTTCGTGTGAGCTTGGCCTTTTTCTGCAATTTTGTAAGCGGGCCAGCAACAGTCATGAGCAACAAGATGGTTTTTGTCTCCACCGGGTTTCGCTTCCCCATCCTGTTGACGGTAGCGCACTATGGATCCACCTGGATAATGATCAAGGCAATGTCCAAACTTGGAATCTACAGTCCAGCACAAGCGCAACTCTGGTCATCAAAAGATGCTGGGGCTGGACGTGCAGTCTGTCTTTTGATTATTTCGTGGAGCTTCTACAACATCATGTCGAATCTTTCCTTGTCTCAAAATTCTGTCGGCATCTATCAGATGATAAAGCTTCTTATGGCTCCAGGCGCAGTTGCTTGGGATGCAGCCCTTTACGGAAAAATGCCAACTTGTTTTCAGGCGATACTCTTAAGTATCGCAGCTTTCGGCATCTTGTTGTGCACTGTATCTAGCTTGGACAGTGGTGAGCTTACACTTCCTGGCCTGTTCGTGGCTTTCGCAGCTGTTTTCCTAGCAGTCTTTCAAAAGGGCTTAACATCTCATGTGATTCAATATACTGAAGTGACCCTTTCTCCACTTCAGTTGCTGGACAGCTGTATGCCGTGGATGGGTGCCATCACTGTAATTAGTGCTGTGGCTTTGGAAGACGTCACTGCCGCAAGCCAGCAAATCGAAGGAAGACACTGCATGGCGATTGCTTTGTCATCAGTATGTGGCACCTTAGCCAATGTCTCATCAACATGGGTGCTTGGGCTCACCTCGCCACTAGCTCATATTCTGCTTGGCCAGCTCAAGACAATTTGCATTCTTCTTGGTGGATTTATATTCTTTGACAAAGAACCAACTGTCCGGACAGTTTTTGGTGCTCTCATAGCATTGACTGCGATCACAACGTATGCCTGGCTTAAGATACCAAAGGAGGAAAACATCTCTCGTGAACGCAAAACCAACGAAGACGCTTGGGATGAAGAAGCAGCGATGCTTGGGAAAAAGTCTGAGCCTGAAGACGATGCATCAGCTGACTATTCAGACGTGGAGATCGAGCTAAATTGTGGAAAGGAACACTAGGTGATTTCATGACATTTCAGGCAAATCTTGTAGTTGCGGCAAGCTGCTGCATATGGAGCAAAACGCTCCTGCGGCTCATTCTGGTGCAGTGAATCTACTGCACCTTGTTCACCTGTCCAGTGCAAGGAAAGGTCATGTCCAAATTGTACTTTTGTCAAGTCAAGTGGGTCTTCAAGTCATGAAGCGCGATGACATCACAAGACAAGGCGTTTAGAAAACACAGTGTTACGATTCATCAGGCGGCACTGAAACCAGGGGAAGGATGTGATTCTGGAAGGGTCGCTTCTCGGATGCAAGCTCTGCACCGGTGGGACACCAGGGATGATGTTGCTGTTTGGTGGTTGATATCTGGTACACTATGGAGGAATTCGCGGGTATTGCATGTCTCATTTTGCATTGTGACTACATGGGACTACATGTGACTACCATACTTGGATATGCAGGGACTACATTCGAAGACATTGGAAGACCGTGGCGTCCCTACGGCTGAGGTCATGCTACTTCTAGATGCCGACGGCGAACCGATTGGAGAAGTGCTGAAGCAGATCCGCAGGTGGGATACACAGGGCATGTGGCCTGTCCATTCCCCGTGGCCCCATATCGCCCCATACCATCCATCTCATTTGATCCAATTTACAGCAAGACACAGCAAGTACGCACGAAAGTTCCTTTATACAGTACAGTACTGTATACTTCGTACAGTCGTACAGTACATATCAGTACATCATGACACAAATGAGCCAAATGTGTAACAAAATGACACAAAATGTTCGTAGCTACGTCGTATGGTCGCCAGGGCCGGTGCAGTTCAGGGCGTCGTGGTCTTGGTGGGCGACCACCGGGGCTTCAGCTCCCAGGACATCGCTGGCTACGAGAAGGTCCAGCATTCGACTGTGATTTACATATTATTTAATATTACTATATATTATTTACATTTATTTACATATTGACCATACATATCATACATAATTCATACATATTCAATCATATTCATACATATGGAATACATTGAATTGAAATACATATTGAAATACTGCGAAACATTGGTGAGTTGTGAATATCATTGAATCGCAGTGACAATACGTTGAATATTTGTGAAAACGGTTGTATTTCAGGGCATTTCAGGGGACGAAGGAAGACACCAGCAATGGAAAGCAAATGACTAAAGCATCACCTGCAATGAATGAATTGCTTCGAAACCTGGTTTCGCATTATTTTGTGCAAATTTGGACAGAAGGGTCCACCTTCGATCATGCAAGCTGCAATGGAGTATGTAGCTGTGTAAAAACAGTATGGTATGTGTATATAAACATATCATATGTATATTATACAATTACATCATGGTAAATCGCGAAAGACAGTATCAGATTTGAATCAAAAGGATCTGCCAAACTTCAAAAGTTGCCGAAGTTTTCAAGTCCACACACGCAATCACACGCACACATTCGCACAATCTCAGCCGTGCTTTGAACAGTTCCTGAGAGGTTGCCCTTTCAGCCGGTGCTGATGTGGTTCGTGCGTCCCTGGGAGGCACGACACTCTTAGGCAGGGTCTCAGCGGAAGACCTAGGTCAATGCAGTCAATGCTGGTCCTCCGCTGAATGCACTCTCACTAGATCAGCCAAAGCAATGTTGGAAGGTTCGCATGCAATTGTCATTCTGCAGCACTACTTGGACGAGCACATGCATCGTTGCGAGGCAGAAGAGAAATTGTTGTGCCTTTGAAAGATCGGTGCAAGGTTGTACACCGTGGATTTTGCTTGCTGAATGTGATTGAAGGTGGCCAAGCAAGTGGACTACAGCCGTGGGCGATAAAGAAAAAGTTTCGTTGCCGTGGTTGCCATGTCCATTCATAGAGCATATAGAGCCTGCTTTCTTTTGGAACTGTTCCTGAAGCGTCGCTGACCTCAAAGTGCCTGGCTGAAGCCCTCACTGCGACAGTAACGGAATCATCATCACTAGCATGATTCATGATCACTGGCATGATGACAGAAGTGTTGGCACAAGACGAAACTAGTTTTTCAATGTTTTTCCCACAAGATCTCTCCTTTAGCACAAAGTAGCGGAGTCCAACGGAATGGCTTTCATTTGCGGGGCCATGAAGTGAATTGCATGAAAGCCATGAGAGATGAGGATTCATGAGAAGGATGAGAAGGTACAACGTGCATGTACAGCACGAAACGGAGAAGCTTGGCATCCAATTCAACGGACTTCCCCCTGGCTTGCTGACTGTGAAAAGTGTTGCAGCTGGCTCGTTGGGAGATGTTCGAGGCATTGAGGCAGACGATGTCTTGATACAAGCAGGAAATGAGCAGTTGTCTTCCTTGGAGGAGTTGACAGAAGACAGTTTCAAGTCATTGTTGAAAGGACGGCCACTGCATTTGGTGTTTCAGAGCAAGAGAGAAAGGTTCATTGCATGTGCCGACACAACTATCACCAAGCTGGGCATTTCCTTCAATGGCATGCCACCAGGGCGCTTGGCAGTCAAGCATGTCTCTGAAGATTCCTTTGGAGCAGAGCATGGTGTTTCTGAAGGAGATGTCCTGCTTCGAGTAGGCAAAGATG
>Ga0126342_10008270_pt1 | contig 18631 bp, 17 predicted proteins | sample Cyp1metagenome_FD_92528 | JGI IMG/M metagenome (GOLD analysis project Ga0126342, IMG submission 92528) | Coral microbial communities from Lord Howe Island, Old Settlement Bay, Australia - Cyphastrea 1 metagenome | ecosystem: Host-associated > Invertebrates > Cnidaria > Coral ...
CCTGGCCGGCTGTCGCGCGTAAGCGCTTAAATCCGGCCAGGGGCCCCCTGGCCGTGTCCTTGCCGAAGGCGTTTCTCTCCTCTCCGTAGGAGAGAGGGGCCGCCGCCCCCTGCCGCAGGCGACTCCCCCCCGCCAAAAACCCCTGCGTTTTACGGTGTTTTGTGCTCTTCGCACTTTTTCCCATTTTTCGGATCTTGTGGCTCAAGATGGGTCAACATGGGCCAACATAGGCCGCAAGATGGGCCAACATAGCCCCAAGATGGGCCAACATAGCGCCCAAAGATGGGCCAAGATAGCCCCAAGATGGGTTTAGGGTTTAGGGTTTAGGGTTTAGGGGCCATCATAGCTCCAAGATGGGCCAACATAGCCCCAAGATGGGCCAACATAGCCCCAAGATGGGCCCACATTGCCCTCAAGATAGGCCAACGTAGCCCCAAGATGGGCCCACATAGCCCCAAGATAGGCCGCCGACCATCAAAATATCCTGCGTTTTACAGTGTTTTTTTGGCTGTTCCCATTTTTCGGATCTTTTGGCTCAACATAGGTCAACATGAGGCCAACATAGGCCAACATAGCCACACAATGGGCCTACATAGTTGGGCCCCTGGCCGGCTGTCGCGCGTAAGCGCTTAAATATATATTTCCAAAAAATGTTTTCCAACAAAGCTATGTTTTTCTTCACCCTGTCTTTATGTTTACCCTTTCCAGACAAAGGGTTTGTTCAAAACCACCAGACATCGATCTCGCCGCGGCCTCAAGGAGTGGCTCCGGGCGCCGGAAGGATCACCACCGCCATGGTTTGGTTCACTTGCCACCTGGTTTGAAAAAATCACGGAAATTATTTTGACCAAAATCCAAAAATTTGGTTGCAACAATGTTATGAACAAAAGTAACATGTTCACAAAACCCAACCCAAAAAATCTAAGGCAAACTTTTAGAAGTGAAACTTCATGAAACACTTTGAAAAATCGTCGGATGGTCTTTGAGTCATCTGATCACAAAATCATCTCAGAAGAATCGACCTCCGAGTAGCACAAAACAAACTGTGGGCTCGCTTGTCATAGTTGTTCTATGCTGTTCTACTTTTTTGGGGTACCCTGCAGATTCGAGGATTTCCTTTGAAATCATAAGGAAGTGAACATGTTTAACTTACCATAGAACAGGTTGGTCGCTTCTGGGAACATTTTGCTAAGGTGTCGATTCTGAATTGCGGGAAAAGATGGTATAATCCTTAAAGTGGTCACAGCTGGGGCCGTTGAAGCCTTGTCTGCTTTGGTATCACCAAGCCACTGGCAGCAATTTTTCTTCCGGCTGTCTGGTCAAATGACACGCTCCCTCCATTTATCATCGAATTCAAGATCAGTTCAGGGATAGTCGGATAGTCCCACCAAGCCTTCTGATGGGAATTGAGAGTTCAATGTCGTGGCCAATGTGAACAATGTGGTTCGTTAAAAAAGAAAGGCGAAATTGAATTTGGAAAATGCAGCTGTCTAAGCGAAAAGACCTTGTGACATTTGACAAACCAAATCTGGCCAATCAAAGATGCGCTGCTCTCGCCTATCATGGTTGATGTTCAACAAAGGTCAGGGTATTCAGGGTCCAGGGTCCAGAACCCAATCGCCAGAGAAAGACCCCCATGCACGGCCAGGCGCAGGCGAAGCAGGCGCCCTGCAGGACGTTCATCTGCGGCTGAGCAAAGGGCTGCGCGAGGCCAATGACCAGCGCCATTCCCAAGGTGATGGCCACGCAGAGCCACAGGTTATCCGCAGCCACCACCTGAAGTTTGCATCGATGCAAAAATGGAAATCTTCGAATTGATAAGACGTGGAAGCGTGGAAGTAGATCACTAAAGACTCGGACTCCCTACGTAGTTGGAGTGCTCTTGTTCAGGCATCGGCACACAGGAGTTCTATCCAATCCCCCCACCTAAAAACAACTTTCCAAGGCACCGAGACCAAGGCCGCTGCGGCCACCTTGGTGCAGACCTCCAGACATTTTGGCAGCCTTGGCAATGCTTTTCCGTCAACTTGTCGGGCGTCCCCGAACAGACTTCAGGCAACTCCGCGCTTCTTGTTTCAAGTCCGTTGATTTTCTTTGGCCAGCGGCCACCAAACTGGAAGCTCTGAAACGCAACCACATAACATCAGGAGCAGCAAAGGAACCAGCGGCGTGGCAAGCGCAAACATCGAACGGACGGTGACGCCATCCTTAAAAGTTGACATGTTCACAGAAATGGATAGAAACACATCTTTTTTCATATCTTGATTCAGAAGCCGTAAAAGCCCCTGGAGTATGGAACTTGAAGGCTCCTTAAATCAGCCGAGCATCATAAAAACGCTGCAGAGCCAGGAAGTTTTGAACTTCAGAACCGGTGAATTGCAAGGCTTCCAAGTAAGCAGTGCATCGCCTTTGCCGCCCGCGCACTCTGAATCACCGGATGACACTGTTTGATTTTCGGCAACCAGTTTGCAGGAAAACCGCTGGGAAAGTGCGTTTTCATCCTTTTGGATGCTTTTGGTGTCACAAACGCGATTTCCATCGATTTCCTGGATTCTGATGCCAGCAAAACTGTGCGCTCAACTTCCCCCATCCAAGTCTCTGATGGACAAAAGATTTTGCGGATTGGTGAGGTTAATTATTAGTCATGTAATTGCGGTGGTTTTCGGTTTTATCGTGATATACGTGTTTTCACTCATGCCACAGCTTCAATATGTGCTACCTGCAAAAGACGGGCAGCATCCTGTTTTTCCCGTTTCCAAAACTCCGCTGCCAAGATTCTTTGCGCGTTGTAATCCGCGTCTGCGACGTTTGCTGCTGTGTCCGCTGCAGGTGTCAAGCCGGCGAGCACCGTCCAGAGCTGCGTCAGCTGCAGCAGCGCTGCCAGCTGCGCCATGATCAGCTGCAGGAGGCACTCGCTACGAGGACTCGGCTGTGGCACGTAGCGCCTGTGGGTCGCAGAGCATCAACTGGAGACATTTCTTCAGAGACTTGGACATATCTGAGATTTTTCTTCTTCTGAGTTCACCCTGAAAGCGAAGATCATCAGAAAATGAACTATGCCCGGAAAGAACCACAAGCTGGTAAACAAAATATGTTCCGCAAAACAGCATGGGCAAGGGGCCCGTGTTTCTTGTTGACGTTCAATTTCCAGCCTTTCATCACTCGAAAAATAATTTGGGCAAAAGAAACATAGAGAAACGATGAAACATGTATCCATTGAGGGTTGTTCCTGTTATCAATCATGATTGACCGGTGAGGAGGCCACAGGGTGCTCTCTGGTGCCTCAGTATCCATGCTGTGGCAGCCGCTATCACCAGAGTGGTAGCACAGCCCAATCCGATTGAAAGCCTCCTTGGCCCAACGTGGCTGATCAAAGTTAAACAAATGACGCTGGCTACTAGTTCCAGCATTTTTAGCAGGCTTGGTAGGTCATGTGGTCAAGCTATTGAGCATCCCATACTTTGGATGGTTCGATGCAATGGGAAAGGGGAATATCAATTTTCGAAATTCGTGCCCACTTTACTTTGCATCAAAGGGTCGTCTCTGACGAAACATTCTTGCATTCGACTCACAGCTAAACCATCCCCAAGTACACAACACCGTCTTTATTTCGAAATGCCAGATTTGGATGTTCCCATTTACAAACCTCTCACTTGAATCCCTGCCAATTCTGGCCCCACTAAGTCCCCTTGCGCAGCTCCGAATGACTTCCCAAAAATCATGCAAGTTGAGCTAAGATCACCAGCAAGCAACGTCGTTTGCAGCATCGCTGTCAACCATGATTGCCGTTGTCAATCCAATAATTACGATTCCTAGTCCGTTGATCTTTCGACAAGATGAAACGAACATGTTCAAATTTTGCAGCCTTCAACACCTCAAGTGTGTGCTGGGTTCTTCCTTGCAAGGCCCTGTCTTCATGACTCATCAAAGTTGAAACAGAACACAGTGATCACAGTGATCACAGTGGCACCCTTTTTTCCACCCGAAACATACCCCGAATCAATGTGGCGGCACCTCCGTTCCGTCAGACCCCGGCTGTGCCCCGGTGTGGCAACACCATGCCAAGGCTCCAGAGACGCCCTTCGAGGCGGGCAAGAGTAGATCTGCTATGATCTGCTGATGTTCATCCACCCACTTTGCCAACAATACCCGCCTCCCAAATGTCAACCAACTGCTTTTCTACTCTCCGGGCATCACCAGGCAATCCCTTGGCGCTTTGAACACATAAAAAAAAACGTGAAGAAAAACGACTGAGCACTGCGGAAACATGCATGCGATGCCAGCAGGCGTCCACACCTCATTTTGAAGCACTGCCATGGCATTTATCGTCTCCTGAAAGTAGCTATCCATGTTCCTGGCATGCTCATTGACGTCCACATCCTGCCAGACAACCATCCAAGAATGTAATGCTTGGCGTCAGAACAACCCTGAAATTTGTTCTCATTTTAGTTGGAATCAACAGTCGCTTTCTTTCGGTTCGAGATCTGAAAAATTGTTTTCAAACAAGGAAACTGGAAAGCAAACCATGCGCGCGCTGTATGTTCAACTTGTTTCCATGGTTTGGACTCAGTCACCTAGGTGTGCTCCACTACTCCACAATAGGTCTAGATTTGACTTGTCCGAATTGTTTGCAGGCAAAAACCATAAATCCACACGATAGGGGCGCCAAAAGAAACCGAAGCTTCTCTCCATAGGGGCCGGGGTATCTATCTGCCATTGTTCCAGCCCACGCATCAAGGAGTGGGAAGAATTTCAGCGACAATGAAAAGCCAGGCACAAGTGAATCCATCGCTCCAGGAGAAGAAACAAGTCAAGTTCGAACCGTGAAACAAGGCTGAAACAAGCCACAAAGGTCACCAAGGCCAAAAAATTGTTGACAGTTACTGACCTGCTTGTGACCCTGCTTGTGACACTGTTTGCTACGCATTTGAGGTGACAGTGTCATGTCGCGTCAATGCCCTTTGCAAGATATATGGCATGAATGACTGGTTGCGCAGTGGCACAATATTGCTCTGAGCCAACTTTACACGCATGCCTTGCTTTGGAAAACTTGTCAATTACTCAACCTTAGCCCGCCCCTAGTTGAATGCGCTGCCCTTCCAATGTGTGATTGCTTGTTTCATAGCGAGTAAAGGCACGAACCCCACTTGTCAGAAACGAGGCTTGGAAGGACAAGGAACCGTTTTCTCCAGCAAATAGCTCTGGCTCTTGGGCCGTCAACGTTTCGACATCAGCTTTCACATTGCAGACACATCCTGCAGTTTGACCGCCCCGAATCACAGCTCTGACAAACATGGGTCTTTCCAAAATTCAAGGGAATGAGTCCAACCAACAATGAAGCCACCAAAGACTCCTGAAGAGGCACTGGGCTGTGGTTTGTCCTTGGCTTTGCCTGATCCGCAAACACTAGAGTTGTTTCTTGTAAAACAATGTCCATTGATGCAATTTCTTTGTGCCTGCGTGTTGCTTTGCCTCCGATCCACTGGGCTCAGTTGGCCCCCTGCCTCCGTTTCCACTTGCCAAAACAGGACCAGCAGCGTCAGATTAAATAGAATGTTGGCCTAAGAGCATTCAGGTCAACAGTGGAAATCTGCAACCAAAACCATCATGCTGCGTGTATATTGAGGGCGAGGCCCACATGGTCCACTGTCCCGTGCAAATGTCTCCAAATGGAGCTGCCTGACTTTGCATTTCCTCTGGATCAAGTGGAACTTGTTGAAATGAAACGCCACGCTGAAGAAAAAGCGCTGGCCATTCCCCGCCTTAATCTTATGCCACACGAGGAAGGCACAGGGTATGCTGGTCAAAAATTGACAGATCTGGAGTCTAGTGACCCAACGTTTCCATGGCCTCAGCTGTCGCAGTTCCGCCCTGCTACGGCTGTAAGAGCGACACTCCCAAGAAAGTCTAAGGTGCTGTCGGCCGCATTCCCAAAGCCTTCCACGCGTTCATGGTTTCACGCATTTTTTCAGGCGGCAGACATTTCACATCGGTTCTTCTGACTTGTATGTTCATCTTTTTTCTGCAACCTGAGCATGGAACTTGCAGCCCATAGTAGAAATACATCACCACATGGACCAAACTGTTCCACAGCAAGCCTCACCGAGACTTGGAGAGAACAAAAAATACAAAAAGGGTGGGCAACGTGCACTCGCCTATGTGCTGGAGAGACATCTGCCATTGTAGCCATGCCCACACAAGTACCTGAAGATCATGGAAAGGGGCGAAGCTTCCAGCGCAGGAATCCATGTCAAACCCCAAGCGGCAAACTGCACTAAGATTCGCACCGGGACAGCTGAATGATGAAAAATGTGGAGCATGTAGTGCGGTGGCCTGCAGGGGAAAACGCAGTGAATACACTCCCAAACCAAACGTTCGCAAGGCGCAACAAAAGAAAAACACGAGCCAACTCCACGGAATGATGCACCACTGTTGTCTATCGAGCTGGATTGCCTAGAGCCCTTGACCATCACCAGGCTTGTGTCAAGAAGTTCGTAAAATTTACTTACCTCATCAGCTCAGCAAGGTTATCAACGGCATAGTTGCAAAGATTCTGTCTCGAAAATTTTAGGCTAAGGTCGCTGCGTAAAAAATGTAGGTCCAAAAGTACAAAGGACCTGGACGGTCCAAGGTCTTTGTCAAAGTTCTGCTAGCATCATGAAACAGACCCTGCAAACTGGCACAGGCACTGGGGAAGCAACCTGCTGATCGCCCACCAGGCTGTTCACAGACCCTCAGAGGTCAGGCCCAGAGGGACAAATCGTTAGATCGCGAGGAATTTGAGTTGTTCCACTCCGGAAGCTTTTATATGAAAAACTTGATTAGGTTTCGGGCGTCCAGCCCCAGCCATCAGCTTGGACACGGCGAAATACCTCGACGGTACATCCAAGGAACATCACCAGGGAGAGTCCACCTTAAGAAATGGCCAGTGATGAACAAGAAACTATGAAGTTGCGTCTCCATTCAGCTTAGTTTGAGATGGTGTTCTGGTGAGCTGTGCCATGGGCAGGGCTGAGTTCAGAACTAAGAAAGAAGCTGTGGACAACAAGAATGCCTTCCACCCGGTACCCACCATTGGGAACCTGAGACATGCTTCCGCGTTTGATCTGCGTTCCGGCCCTTGCACAGCAAGGGGATGGACTGATCAATTTCCATCAAATCACGGCAATGTTCTGAGCCTCTGACAATCTGGGGCAACAAGGACACTACCAGCAAATATGCAATACTTTTCAGCAAACGGCAGCCTTTAGGTGCAGCTATCAACATCTTCCAAATTCCAAGCCCATGACCAACAGTCCGCAAAAACAACACCGTTGAGGCACCTGTGATCACCGGCACCCTTCCAGACGAAAGCGGGGCATCCTTCCAAGAGAAGTCCGAGTACATCTTTGGCACTGGCCAACAAGATGCGAAGCATCATCTCCAATCACAGTGCGCAGGTTCTATATATGTCCTTCATGTTGGTATACTGTAGGTCTCAAAAGTGGTGACCCCAGATGATTTAGAGATGTTACGATCTCCAGAAGGACAAGGACGATGTTCTTCTTATCCCCAATTTTGAGAAACACCGTTTGAACTGGTTTCAGACTTCCACTCTCTGTCATTCAGCTGCCTCAAGGACAACTGGTTTGGATGTTGGGCCGGCGGCTTGAACCAAACTTCGAACAGCCGCAAACTTCAACAAGAGCCATCTGAGTTGGGAAGCACTTATGTCGTGAGGTGGTGCACCTTTCCAGTGGAACTACTTTCCAAGACCTTGCAGCAAAGGTCTGATTTCAACCTGGGTAGATAGTTAGCAGTGCAAAGCCCTAGGCCTTGCTATCACCCTATGAAGCTTATCCAAGCTGGAAATACAACAGCCAATGTTTTTCATCGTGAGTATCACCAGTCAGTTTGGCATCACAACATCTTCACCCCAAATTCAGGGATATTCCCAAAAATGGCCACCTGATGGACATTCGCGTTCGCTCTTTTTCGCCGTTGAAAGGTTTCTTCACCTTGCAGCCTGCTGCCTAGGCGTGGTGCACCAGATTTATGTTTGGCAAGCCATCCCTCTTGCAGTCTCCACTACCCAGCAAACTTCGTTCCCACCCTTGAAAGGATCAAATTGAAACTTCATTGGTGTCCTTTCATTTTAGGCTCATTTGCTTCGTCCAGATTGTCTTTTGTAACGTCGTTTAGCTCGACGCTCATCTTTATTTGGGGTGTCAAGTGCTCCTCTGTTCTCTGTTTTAACACACTTCAAATCATTTTTTGACCAAAATCCCAAAATTTGGTTGCAACAATGTTATGAACAAAAGTAACATGTTCACAAAACCCAACCAAAAAAATCTAAGGCAAACTTTTAGATGTGAAACTTGATGAAACACTTTGAAAAATCGTCGGATGGTCTTTGAGTCATCTGATCACAAAATCATCTCAGAAGAATCGACCTCTGAGTAGCACAAAACGAATGTATTTTTTGTCATCCCCAAATCATCACATAGAGACCGTTTATCGGCGTGGATTTTTAACCACAATGAACATCCTATTTCCACCAATATGGCAATAACTTTGGAAATCAATTGTACTAACTTGATCATCTGGTGATCTATTCTAACTAGCACAGGCACTGTGGATCAAAACTCTTGTGCCACGAGAATGTCATCTTGCATCTAGAATCAACAAAAGTTATTGTTGGTCATGGACAAAAAATGCGCTCAAAATGGCTCAACAAATTCTCATGTCTCATGTGTATTCGGCATCATTTTGGTCATTGCTTGGGTGCCTGCAATTCTTCAGGCTGTCCAAGTTCCTCCCAAGTCGCGGTGTCCTAGAAGGGCGTCACCGGGAAAAGTTCAACTGGAGAATAAGTGTTGACTATGACTGGATGACTGGAACGGTATTTGGACACAACGATGAGAACACTAAATGCGATCGATGATAAGGACAATCTCTGACAATCCCAATACATATAATGCATGATAAAGAACTTCAACCGCAATCTGCAGCAGTCAGTGTGCCCACAATTTCTCGATATAGAAGTACATTAGCCTGTAAGAAAGTAAAATGCAAATGCTTCCATGTAGCAACCTGAAACAAGCAACAACCGATCCTATGGGTAGCACTTCAATGCACTTTAGATTTCGTTAAATGATTCACTCAAACAATATGTATGTAGATTCGTTAGTGTGGATTCCCTTTGCGATACTCCCAATTACTAAATCAGAAGTATTGCCAGTGATCCCAAGCAGTTGAAGATAAGTCCTCGTTAGCAGGCTTGACGTAAGGCTTCTTTGGCATCTTCAACTCATCTAAGAAGATGGTCCGTTGCAATGCCCTCACGCCATCACCTGTTTTCTGGATTGCAACATATGCGCTTGTCCCATCGGTCCATGGAAGGCTTGGACTCAGAAGGAAAATCGTGAAAAACATTGAACAATCATCATGAATGGCACTGGATGGCTCACTTTCCTTTAAAGTTGATTGCAAAACTTAGATATCAATCAATCCGATGTGGTCCGTGCAGACGGGACCTTCTGCTGCCGAACGCGCAAGTTTTGCAGCCTCCAAAGATGTCATCACTCGTCAGTGACAGTGACAAATATATTGGAAATGCAGCTGAAATGCATCAAAATAAGATTCTCATGACTCGTTTCGCTAGAAACTTTTCTGGTTGCCTAGCCTCTCCGACAGCGACCAATTTCCCTGCACTCCGACTGTTTCGCGATTGGCAACTCCAAATGAAACGCAGTCTGCCCAGGAAGCGCGTTCATCTCAAATGTTTTAGAGGTGTTCAGACGAAGTTTAAGGAAATCAAGACACAGTGTCGACTACTTTGGTGCCTTGGAACAAAGATGAATGATCATGAATGCGTAAAACTGGATGATCCAGAATGTGAGATCATAGCATCATACATCATCTAACAATCATAGTTATGTCACAAGTTACGTCATAACAAGTAGAATTTTGTGTATTGAAAAGTTCCGCGGAAGCTGGATGGAGCTAGGTAGTCTGAGGTGGTGTGTCTTGGATATCGCATATTCGTTTCAAAACAATTCAGCACCACTTTCGCAGAACTGCGCATCTGCCTTCCTCATCGTCTTCAGCAAAGTCAGCCAAGAGACCCACAGCCTCCTCATGTGAAGCAAAGCGCACATGGCCCTGGCGTCCAAAGGCTATGTACTGTAAGTCAGACTGTAAGTATGTCAGGGTTGTCCAAATGACCCTCTTGAAAATCAAATGATGAAACCAAATTTTGAGTCCCACAAACAAAATCAAACAAACAAATGATGGCAATCAGCTGGACTTCTTTTTCGCACACAGATCGGACTCCCCCTATTAACTATTGAGTTTTTGTTGGTTCGATTACCAAAGGGTGCTTTACAAAGATGAAGGCTTGGCTGGAGTGACAAGTTAAGTGGATTTCCTCGAGATGAAACTCTATTTGCTTTAGTATTTTTGTTGAGTAAATTACGTTTTATTTGCATCCGATCGATATCAAAGAGAATATATAGTTTAGCCTGGTTTTCATTTGTTTTGGGCCTTATTGAAATCAAATAAATTATGCGCTCCGGAGTGTGCAATTTATTTTAAACAATAGTCAAAACCATTGAATACCAGGCTACACTATCAGCTCATATATATTATACCTCATGGAATCCATGAAACTTACTGTATCTTTCGATTTGTTAAACAACAGTTAAACTAAATCACGCGCTCCACAGCGCGCAATTCATTCAAATAAAGTTCAAAACCATTTAGTACCAGCCTAAACCAATGTCTTGTTTATTCACCCCATGGAAATGAAGCCTACTTTATTCAACAAACATATTAAAATAAATTGCGCGCTCCGGAGCGCATAATTCACCACATCAAGTTCAAAGTCATTTAGTACCAGCCTAAACTATTGTCTTGTTGCGCATTCTTCCTGAAGGCGGAACGGCGCGAACCCCATTGTTGAGTGATTCTTCTAGAACGGGGATTGGCCCGAACCCCACTGTTGAGTGATTCTTCTTGAATGGGGATTGACCCGAACCCCACTGTTGAGTGATTCTTCTTGAACGGCGATTGGCCGAACCCTACTATTGAAAGATTGTTCTTGAACGGGGATGGCCGAACCCCATTGTTTACTGGTTCTTCTTGAATGGGGATTGGTCTGAACCCCACTGTTGAGTGATTCTTCTTGAACGGGGATTGGCCAAACCCCATTGTTTAGTGGTTCTTCTTGAACGGGGATTGGCCCGAACCCCACTGTTGAGTGAATCAAAATCGCAATTTTACCTAGGTTTTGGACGTCCAACGTCCATTTCGTGCGAAAGGGTTGCGTTTCGTGGCGCTTCGGCGGCACCGCCCCTGGCCTTAAGAGAGAGAATAGAAAGAAGAGCAAGAGAAGATCTGCAGATGTGAAGGTGTGAAGATGTAGATCTGCAGATGTGAGGGTGTGAAGATGTAGATCAGCAGAGTAGATCAGCTGATGTGAGGGTGTGAAGATGTAGATCAGCAGATGTGAGGGTGTGAAGATGCAGATCAGCAGATGTGAGGGTGTGAAGATGTAGATCAGCAGATGTGAGGGTGTGAAGATGTAGATCCGCAGATGTGAAGGTGTGAAGATGTAGATCTGCAGGCGTGAAGGTGTGAAGATGTAGATCAGCAGGTGTGCGGGTGTGAAGATCTAGATCAGCAGGTGTGAGGGTGTGAAGATGTAGATCTGCAGATGTGCGGGTGTGAAGATGTAGTGTATGTATGTATGTATGCATGTAGGTATGTACATATGTATGTGCGTGTATGTATGTATGTATGTATGTATGTATATAAGTAGGTAGGTATGTACATATGTATGTGCGTGTATGTATGTATGTATGTATGTCTCTGTGTGTGTGCGCGCATGTAATGTGATGTAATGTATTTTAATGTGATATCACGTAATGTTGTGTTTTGTTACACGTATGCGCGCGTGTCTTTACAGCGGACAATTTGCGCAACAGAGGCGCGTGTGAGGGCTCAGTTGGGTCTTGGGATAGCCTCACAACTGCACACCAACCGCGCGTCAATCGCAGGTTCTGCCAATAGTTTGGGAGCATCCATTTAAAACAAAATCGCGGCTTTTTTGTCAGGTTTGGCGCTTTGTCCTTTTTTTTCTGTTGATCTGATTCCATTCCTGGTTGATTGGAAAAGAAAGAGGCGACTAATCACATCCACAAATGCAACATGCAAGCGTGGGAGAGGCTACATACTTTTGACAATACGAGATCAAGCGCGATGCAGCGTTTGTCAATCGCGGATTCGACGCCCTGAGGACTGCACCGGCTGACTCAGCTTTGGGGTCTTCACAAATCCTGCGTTCAATGGCCAGGAACGTTACGAATGAAATCTGAACACATTGTTTCTGCATCCCCCCTACCACATCAATGACAGTCAGGCCCAGGCATCCACATCCACCCGTCACCACGGGATCGACGCAGCACTTCAAACAAACATCCAAAGAAGAGCGCTAGCGATCCAACGCCTCAGAGTGAACCCTCAGACTTCCTCAAGGCACGCCAGCACAACACTGTGCTTGAACCGCAATGCTTCGTTGTCCGAAGTCTGAGGAAGCGGGCTGAGGATGCCGTTGTGCCATGGAAACAAATGGGTGGCCAATCGCTGAGCGAAAGGGGTAGCATGAAGTGCCCAAAAGATCCAGTGCTCTCAGCATGACTTGACCCATGCAAGCTGCGCGCCACGCTATGGAAAGACAACAAGGAAATTCAGGACTCAGTCTGAAACGATGTAAGGTACTGCGACGACCATGAGCAAATACAGGACACCTGCGTCGTCAGGAGAAATGTCCCGGGGAGATCACGCGAACAGGGGGCCTGTACATTGCTCAAATGGCAGAATCAATCATCATGGGAAAAACAAAAATGGAGATTTCAATGGGGAAATCATCTACAGACTGGGAGCTGTCCATTGCCACATTTAACAACTAGAGGCTAGTCATGGTACATGGAAAAGCAAGCACACATAAATCAACAAACCTACAAGACTGACGTCCCTTAGAGGCGCCGTCGCCTGCAAGAAGTGGAACGTAGCCCGAAGACAAAAATGCCCCTTGCCACCTGAAGTCAGCATACATCCTGCAACGGAGCTGGAACTCAGACAAAACAACTCACAGCTTTGCTGCACAGGTAATTTTTGCCAAAAATGGACTGCTCATTACCAGGATCTTGTTGGCGCCATGTGATTCTTATCGACTCCATTCTGTCAAAGCTTTTATGATGGCCCAGCCTTGCGACTGCTAAAATGTCAGGACAGAATTGAGCCAAAGAGAAGGCGGAGGCTTTGCATATTGATTGCAATGGTCTATACTCTAATTTGACATTTGACATCCCATGGTCAAGAGACAAATTCAAATAGTAACAAATGAAGCCTGCAACCCACTCTTCAACTTCCGGTTTCGAACAGTCTGCTCCCAAGTTTTCGAACCTACCAGCACACTTTCCACAGCAGTTGAATCCGTCGAATGTCTCAGGGTCCCCGCTCCATGCGCTTTCTGTTTGACAGTCCAATTCTTTATTTCCTACCATTGATCGGGTTCCGTGCCCTACAGAAACAGATTGGATGCATCTGATACATTTTCTGTTGTTTTGTTGCGAGGGTAAAAAATGCCTATGCATATCAATGTCAAGCAAATAAGGATGTCAACGCCCATCATAATAGGTCAACAGCCCGGTTTGGCAAGTTTGGCTGGTTGAAACTTGCTGAAACCCTGACCCCTGATAGGCATATGGCGAACAGAATAAACGTGCATCTCTCTTCCGCGAAGAGATCTGAAACCCACATTCTTTCCCTACCTCTGAGAAAAAACATGCAACCATGCAGATAGATAGATAGATAGATAGATAGCTAGATAGCTAGATAGCTAGATAGAAAGGTAGGTAGATAGGTAAATAGGCAGATAGGTAGATAGGTAGATAGGTAGTTAGGTAGATAGGTAGATAGATAGGTAGATAGATAGATAGATAGATAGATAGATAGATACATACATACATACATATAGAATGATATATCTGTATATATACAGTATAATATATATATAAATCAACCCTAGATATATCATACAAACCATTAATTCATCCCAAGCATTGTACCGAGCTGCCACTGGTGCTGAAAGCCGGTCATCGCCGTGCAGGCCGCCACGGCGTCCTGGCACCCCAGAAGCTGGTGGTTCATATTCTTTTTGGAACTGCTGGTGGTTCATACTCTTGAAAAATATGAGTCAATGGGAAGAATTACCCCATATATGAAATGGAAAAATGTTTGAAACCACCAGCCCGTATATGTATGTATATTTACACGATGATTTTACTATAAATGATTCTAAAGAAAATAAAAACTGTATCTTTTATATTAACTGGCTTTTTATCTGGTGGTAGACCATCTGGGGGGAAGTCCACTCAAATGATGATTCTATAGGGGGAATGCGTGATGAACCATCCAACATTTTTGAGGCAGCCTGTTTTCAGACGTGGTGTTTTTTTCTTGGATGAGACATGGGAATATCACTGGCACAACAGGCATGCAGTGTGAGACATCAAGCATGGTTCAAATTTCAACATTCAATCATGTGGAGTTTAACCGTCTAACTATGGAAAGCCATCTGGTAAACAAGAACTGGCTGGACAAAATTCCCAAGTTTAACTGCCAAATGACCAAATCATATTTCCACTACGGGTAGTTCCATCCCAGGCCCTGCTATTCTACGCTGGTTTTTGCCAAGGATTTATGATGGTTAGATCTCGGTTTCTTGTTGGTGTCCCCGTTTTTGATGGCGTCAACAGTCATGGTTGGCGCTTCAACCCACGGTTGTGGTCGCAATCCATCCAGAATGTCACTGGGTTACGTTCCCTCATTGTTACCTGGACCCAAATGAAAGTCTGGAAAATGATGTTCTTGCTGGAAACCCCGCGTTTAGCGTCATTTCACCTCAGTTACAGAGACATCCATAAGTCATGTGGTTGGCTTGGCTACCTATCCGAAAAAAACAAATCATTGCCCCTCTCAAATCACCAGCTTTTGCTTGTCATCTATGATCCCATTCAGGAAATATATCACATGAGAAAACTGATAAATGAACCTCCATCCCCCCAAATTATGGAATCGGAGAAGGTGGTGCCCCTCAGTTACAAGTTGGTTTACAACCCAGAAACGATACCTGTGCCTATATATCATTACATATCTACATATCTACGTATATATATATGTATAAGCGTACAACCTAAACCTTAGTTAACCCATGTATAAACTAACTTCGCTATCATGAAACCAACTCTAAATCCCCCAATTTTTTTATTTGTTGAAATCACATTAACCCACCATTGCTGGTTAGATCACCACGCCCCCTGGCGCCAGCGCGCCAGGTACGGCGACAGCTGCAGCAAGTGCTGTGCCCAGCGCCAGACATTCACCGCGCCCAGCGCACAGGTGAGGGCCACGAGGCTCGGTAGCAGAGCCAAGACCTGGTGGAGACTAATTGGTTTGCTAAAGAGGTAAATAAATTAAGTCTAAAAACAATTTTTGCAAACCATAACAACTACCATAGTCAAGGCCAATTTACTAAATGTGACTATAAGGTTTAACTATTAATGTATTCATATTTTGGCCAAGTATCAATTTTTCTGAATATGGTGCTACATGAATAAAATCTATCCACATATGCCTTTCAGGACCAAATATGGACTTAGTAAAAGTGGCAATATCTTGAGGTCAATACCTACTTATATATGGTGGAAAGAGTTAAATACAGGTTTACTACATATGACCAAGGTTTAGCTATCAAAAAACTTAGAGCCAAAAAATGGGGTTAGAATCAAAGAAGGGGAGTATAGGCGTGAATGAAGTTTTAAGTAAGATGGAATAAATTCAACAAGTACTCTGAAATATGGTCCCACTGTGCCCAGCTGTAGGAATTAGAACATAGCACTTGTGAAGCTATTTTGTCAATTCACGGTTTCTACATGCGTATCCAGATCTCTATCTAAATCTCTTCCGATCTCTATCAATCAATCAATCTATCCATCCATCTATTTATCGATCTACCTACCTGTGTATAATATATAGAAGTATATATTAATATATCCGTATTTCAAACTCTCTCGCTATCTCTACGGCTTTGACTATCTATCTATCTATTTATCTATCTATTTATCTATCTATTTATCTATCTACCTATCTACCTAGCTATCTAGCTATCTAGCTATCTAGCTATCTAGCTATCTATCTATCTATCTATCTAGCTAACTACTCATCTACCTATGTACATGAGAAAAAATACACACACACATATACATATATACATATATCTATTATATACAATCTACATCTACTGTGTAAATTTCTATATGTACATGTATATGTTCCACCTATGGATATGTATATATGACTGTATATGCAAACCTACTCTGGCAAGCTAACTCGGACTCCCAGCAGTTGTGCTTTCTCGCCAGCGGAGCCACCTGCATCTCTGCTAGCAAGGACAAGGTGTTGGGCCACTGATCCATCCGGCCCGCCGCGCGCATGCAGATTGCATAGCCTCTGAAAACGGTCCAAAAGCAGGATGATGGAGATGCATGAAGCAAAAGTGAGGTAATGAGCAAACTAATTCAGAGTCAGCAAATGATAAAAACCTTTGCGTCACCAAGTTTTGGTGGAGTTTTGAAAAACTACTCAAAATCACTGAAGCCAAGCCCCCAACAATCAAATTTGGGGTATGAAAAGCGATCCCCAAAACCATTGCAAACATAGTCAGAAGAAGAATGGACCAAAGGTCACCATTGTTTCAACTTCCAAAGATGGATTCTCACGGAATGTGTACAGGAACCTACGAGCTATCGAATTTGTTGAGAAACAGTTCCGAGAATAAAGGCTCAACCCACATGTTCTCAATTCCGAACACACACACATAATTAATATGTATATATATATATACACGTATATATATATACATATGTATATGCATGTATAGGTAATATACATCACACAAGTTTTCCGACACCTCGAATGTGTTTACCATCTCCAATGGGAAGATGTTTAGCCGTCCAAGGTACTGTTCTGGTTGGGGTAGACCTTCCAGGTGGCCATCTGTCTCCTTCGTGGCAAACATTTTTGTGGTGTGGGTTCAAACCAACGAGGGATCTAATTCAGAATAATAGGAGCAATACTTTAAGGTTTTGCGGATATGGTATCCAGTGTCCTGACTGGAACAAATGAAGGTGAAACAATCAAGAAAGAGCGGTTTGGCAACGTCATGGAAATAACAGAACCGCCATTTCACCACAGCAGATATACTGTGGATGCCCTCAAGTTTCGCTAATTTTTTTGGCACCACAGCGCGCTCTTCTGTTTTCATCGGCCAAAGGGTTGTTGATCTCTTTTCCTCTTATCAGCTATCAATAATTTCATCCATTTCCCCTCATTTACTCAACAATTTCATTGTGAGAAATGCGGAATGGCCTTTCTATTTTCACCAACGAAGCTTTCAAAACAGGACCTCCATGCGCTACTGATCTTGGCCAAGACAGACAAGGCATGAAGTTCCACAGTTTCATGTCTGGACATCACTTACAATGACTCTACAATGACGTTCTTCATCAGAATTTACCCACTTACATTAGGCATACCCTCAGCCTATGGAGGTTTAACTCCCATGTTTCCTGGTCAGTCCCTCGTTCTCCCACCATTCACCAATGGCTTTTGCAATTCTTTTTTGGTTCGACACATGTACATGGGCGTTGCAAAACATACATACTAGCGATGACAAACACCATGTGGGACATCTTGTGGGACCCTTGCGCATGCTATATTTCCATGTGGGTTAAACCGTTTTTCCGTTTGAATTCATACTTTTTCTTCAACAAAGAAACACAGGATACGTTTTACTTCAAGAGTAATTTCGCATTTTGGTGAACATATTGGTTGTATATCTGATGGTATTCCAATTTAATCACCATCTTTCGTTGACATCCCATGGTATCTCCGTTTTGGTCGCTTAAACGCCATGCCACAGGAAGCTTTCCGCCAACTTTGCCGCGGACTTGGAACGTTCCAGGCTGAGTAGCACTGCGTTGCAGCCTGTCTGTGCATATTTCATCGTGGCTTATGCATATTCTGAAATTTCATCAATTTATTTGTCAATGCAGTTGGTAGCCGGGAATATGGGGGTTTCATAACATGGACCCCCAAAACAACTAAAACCATGGCTTTCAATACTAAAACAGTTTCATTTTGATGATTTGGGATGCCCAGCCCTGGATATGGTGGCCATGGCACCGCGCTGCGTGGCGTTGCTGCTGCCAAGCGCCGACAGCGCCAGCTGCCATGAAGTGCCGGCGGCCATGGAGCACAGCAGAGCGTTGAAGCACGCGGCGTCCAGCGGAACCTGGAAGAGTTGGCCCCATCGCCGTAGGGGATGATGGTAGGGGATAGCACCCCCATAATGGAAAAAGAAAGATATCATTGTAGCGGAATGTCACCCGAGAGTTGCTTTTTGGTACCAGTAGTACCGCACAAGGCGGTGGCGGAAGTTTCAAAAATAGGAAACCTATAGGAGAGCTTGGTTGTTGTGAATCAGGGATGGCAGAGCGAAGCCACTGATGGATTGAAAGGTGCTTGA
>Ga0126342_10008271_pt1 | contig 18631 bp, 18 predicted proteins | sample Cyp1metagenome_FD_92528 | JGI IMG/M metagenome (GOLD analysis project Ga0126342, IMG submission 92528) | Coral microbial communities from Lord Howe Island, Old Settlement Bay, Australia - Cyphastrea 1 metagenome | ecosystem: Host-associated > Invertebrates > Cnidaria > Coral ...
AAACCCTATTAAACCCTATTAAACCCTATTAAACCCTATTAAATCATCGCTAAGCCTGGCCAGCTTGGGATCGGGATCGCGGAGGACTCCGACATCCTCTGGCTGCACTACACCAGCGCGGCCAGCGTGGAGAACGCCAACAATGCCACCGCCGCCAACGCCGCCGGGGGTTGGGTCGCTGGGCCTCGAGAAGATCCCTTGGGGAAGGGCGGAGTTTGGGTGGAACATTTCGGTGATAAAATGTGATGAACCATAAAAATCCATAAAACATATAGAGAGAACAATAGCATGTACGATGTTTGGCCACTTGGATCAAGTTTTTTTTATAATCGGAGTCTATGGTCATTCTTGGTGGGTGCAAACGGAGCAACATGGGGATTCAAGGTGCTTCAAACATGATTTGCCAACAACAACTGGCCTTCTGCTAACAGTTCCATGTGCCCCATGCATTTTTCCTAACTTGACAGAAATGTGGTTTCCATTTCCGGGAGGTATGAGGTAAATATCACCACTACCACCAACAATTACCAACACTATCACCTGATTATCACCAACATTTCATATCATATCACCAATATTACCAACATTATTACCAACAATATCACCTGGTTGGTGGTTTGGAACCTTTTTTTGATTTTTCCATATGTTGGGAATGTCATCATCCCAACTGACGAACTCACATTTTTCAGAGGGGTATATAGGTATCCATCAACCAGTTATACATACATATATATATATATTATACACTAACATAGCTATTGAAAATGGCCCATTTATAGTTGATTTACCTAATTATCACCAACACTATCACCAATCATTAACCATATATTAACCATTATTTACCATATATTAACCATTATTTACCATATATTAATAGTATATTACCAAGCAATGGGTTATTTTTTCGCACTTTCCTATCATCTCAAGCCTCATCTCCCCAAGGCTTGGGATGCGGCCTCGGCCACCAATTCGGACCTGCCAGAAGAGCCCACGGCCACGCGGCACGGACGGTGATTTGCTACAGAAGACGTCAATCGATGTGGAAAAACCATGGTTTTCCGAGGAAAATGGACAATGATCCACAATTTTTGTTTTTTTTAACGCATCTATGTTGTTAGTTTACAAGGCGGTAAGCAATTCAATTTCTTCCGGGTTTCCCAGGATGCCTTTTGAACAGAAGCACGAACGCCGAGGACCGACGTGGTGCCAACTACCCTGCATCGGAGCCGCCCCGGATGCGCGGCAGCAACAAGTTTGGTCCACGCACGCGGGAGGCGAAACCGGATCGACAGAACCGTCCCTTGGATCATCGGAGCTGAGCTGCTGGGGTTGGGGGCAGCGGGTGATCAACCTGAAAAAACACTGGAAAAAACACCACGATGTGAGGCCTGGATTTCACCATGGGTCAGGTGAGAGATCCCAACTCCCGGTGAGGTTTTTAGGTTGCCCATGGTTGCCCTGTGGTCCAATATATTGGTGTTCTATGTGTTACCTTACTTCATTCCCAGCCACTTAGCCTATCAGCAGTGAAACCAGTGGGTTCGCTGAGGTCATATGCGACACCACACCAAGAAGGACGCCAGAAAAGAGGGATTCAAAGATCCCGGCAGAATCAGACGAAAAAAATATACATGGAGTATGGAAGCTATGGAAATCATTAGACAATGGTCAAAAAACCTGGTGGATTTCCATTAATTTGCCATTCAATATAAGTTTCATTCAGCTATCAATCATCATCAATCAATCATCAATAAATCATCAATCATCACAAATCATCATAAATCAATCATGTCTATGTCACAAATCATCATAAATCACCATAAATATCAATCAATCCCATCATCTCAGGCTTTTTTCCTCACATTTTCCCTGCAGCCCGTGGTGCCCCGCGTGGCCAGGAGGTTCACCTTCCTCCACGGCCCACGGTGCGTCACCAGCCCTTGAGGTCCACCACACGAGAACACGAGAGGCAGCGGAAACCATGGCCCCCATGGCCCCCATGGCCCCCATGGCCCCCATGGCCCCCATGGCCCCCATGGCCCCCATGGCCCCCATGGCCCCCATGGCCCCTATGGCCCCAGGTTTCCATTGGAAAATCGGATTTTCATAGGATTTTCATAGGATTTTCCATTGAAACATAGGATTTTCATAGGATTTCCCATTGAAACATAGCATTTCATAGGATTTTCATAGGATTTTCCATTGAAGAATAGATAAACATAGGATGTTCTATTGAAAACATCTATAAACAAGCATTTTTCAGGATGTCCCATTTAAATGGAAACCCCCATGTATGTATAGATGTAATATCTTGATAATATATTCTTTTTCATTGATCAGCTGGGGAAACATGCATATATATATATATATATGTTTATGCATTATATGATGTTTCTGATTTATATGTATATGATATATATATGTATAATATATGTATAATATATGTATAATTCTATGTTAACAATGTGTATGATCTATACGGTGTATGCTTTATATTTTGTTTATACGTTTTATGTGTTATGTATATTATATGCGAATATATTATACAATAAACAATTTCATTGATCATTCGGATGAACATTCTATAGCCGGCGGCTGCTTGAACTATTTTTGATTTCTAGGCTCCAGCAGATAATATGTGGTTTGAACATGTTTGAAATGTATGCTGGCAGGATGCTCCAAGTGTGATGATTCTTTTCATTTGTTTTTCAAACCCGTACTGTAGTACCCATATTTGGGATGCTGATCCCAATTGATCATTCTTCGGGTCGAAACCACCAGAAAAGAACTAAAGACAAAATCAGTAGCAACAGTATTTTCCTGCGGTAATTTATGGCCATCAAATTATTGTCATTTACCATCTTATCCTGTTGAAATTGTAATTGTTCCAGAGAGGGGTTGTGGCTAGACGGGTGATAGCCCTGAGGTGGTTCATCGGATGACCTTCCGTCAACATGACAGCTTTTGGCATTGTAAGCTGTTATGAGCCCCACATTTTACCTCTTAGACATGCATCAACAACAGTACAGTAACCTCCAAACAGATGTGTTTTACCCCTATTTTAGTAGGATTTTACTTTTCATCTTGTTGGGGGATGCTATACGCTTTGATGTGCCACCACCAAGCGTGATTAGTTCGTTGTGTCCGCAAGTTGGTTGGTCCAAACAAGGGGTATGCCTCATGTTACTGCGATAATGGTGACAAACTGATGAATCATTGTTGGTTTCTAGAGTATTTCCATGTATACTAGTTACCCTCTGGTAATTTAACATTATACAGTAACTATGGAAAGTCACCATTTATAGTGGATTTTCTCATGAAAAATGGTGATTTTCCATAGTTATGTTAGTTTACCAGAGGGTAGTTTATATGGCAGGGTCGTTTCTCGTCGTTAATATTTCCCATCAATCCCAGGTTCCAAGCCCTCAGACCGTCAAAAAAAGCGGATAGATTTCACCATGCGAAACACGAGGCATCTCCAGGAGGTGGAGCGAGATCATTTGCCCACGCGCTTTCACAGAGAAGAGCCTTGGATGCGACGGGTACCCCGTAGGTACCCGGTAGGTAGCCGGTAGGACCTACCGACTTTCCGACGACATGGGGACATGGGGAGATCATGGGGGGATCATGGAACTAATCTTGTTATATCATGGGGATATATGTATATATATATGTACAATTATAATTACATATATGTCTATATATATATGATTATATATATATGATTACATATATATATATATACATGATCATATATGATTATCTATGTACTATGGATAATGATCACGACCTTAGGTCCCGACGTCAGGTAGATGATCTCAAGAAACAGCTGAGGATCAAAGACAAGCGCTAAGCAAAGAAATGCAAGAGAGTGCTCAGCAGATGCAGCTTCGAAGCAAAAAAAAACACCGAGAGAGAGAGAGAGAGAGCTGATGTGTTTTTGCAGTTTTGGGGTGAAGAAGAAAGGTGGCGAAAAGGATGTGTTCCCACCAAAACCGGGCGAAAGGACCTGCAAATTTGATGTTTTCAGATTCTTTTCTGATGCCTCTGGATTTTCAGTTAAAAAAGATCCCACGATATTTCACTGTTTGTCGATGTTTGTCGCGATTTTCCTGATTTTCCCCTTGAAGGCCACGGGTTTACTCGCCCAAGGTACCAGGGTTGGGGCAGCCAGAAGCGCATGTCCACAGTGCTGGCTGCCATGGAGGAACTTCCAAAGCGAGTCTGGATGCCTAGCACAGTCCAGGGCGAGTGAGGTGGGGTAACAAAGATTTTGCTTCAAAATGCCAATAATAAACCAACCCCAATTTAGAGGTCTATTAGACATGCCCTTAGTTCTTTATTTTTTTTGTGATAAAATACCCTAAATGATGATATTTCCTTGACAGAAAATTGGTTGTTGAGTTTTTTTTTGGCATTTGTTTAAAGAGACGTTTCCTGGCAAATTTTTGTTGTTTTTTTCTTAACATGCCCTGCTGGTGAAGTGAATGCTGGTGATTCTGCCTGCAGACATCGTGATGACATCGTTGGCGGTAAGGTGGGTGAAGATATGCACAAGTTGGCCAGTCATGTCGTTGACAGCGTGGCTCGGAATCATCAAAACTCGTTGGGACATGTTGGGACATGTTGGGACTTGGGAAATGATGTTACCCTCTGGTAAACTGCCACATAACGAACTGGAAAGATCCACCATTTTTAATGGGAAAATCCACTATCGATAGCCATTTTCAATAGCTATGTTAAATTACCAGAGGGTAAGTTGTCTTAAGCCAGGATGAATGAAGCGTCAGTGACTATCAGATCAACATGGGGGTAGTTGCCATTTAAGTATACAATTCGAAATGGATCCCGTATGACCAGTGGGGCTAAAAATTGATCCTGGGTTGACATTCTATGGACATCCTCCGGATGTTGGGTGCTTCAAGCAGCGACCTTGAGATGTTCGTTGCCATCCCAGTTTTATGATGGCACATACCCCAATTATATCATGTGATATTGCTGCAAATGCAATCATACTGTGGATGGTTGCGAAATCCTGCACCACCAAAAGGATGGTTGAAACCCTATAAATAATGGGATAAACCACCTATCAACTGGTGCAGGATTTCTTCCATCCACAGTATGATGGGTTTAAGTCACTACCAACTAGATCCTGTTTTGAAAAGCACGTTCGAACTATGGATATCCTTTTCGCACTGATTAACATAGGACTCCCTAATCCTCCACAACCCCTCCATTTATTGCTGGTGAATCTCTGATTGGGAGATTCCCATCCCCTAGTCTTACCAGCATTTTTTGCAGTATTTATATCGATGATTTCATGGTTGGCTTGATTGACAACCAGTCGGCACAAATTTAAGTTTCATGACCCAATCATATAATGGGTACGCGGGAGTACGTTTCCTCAACATTCTTGATGTACTTTGTACTTCTTGCCACTTGACATCCTTACTTCTACAGGATCTAAGTGGCTTAACAATGGTTTATGGTAGATATAACTATAGTATTCATGAGGTTTATAAACCAACAAACATAACTGGGGGGCACCATCCGGTTGTCTATTTGATCATTTCAAGGGGGGTCCTTGGTAGGTGCAGAGCGAGATCAACGAAGTCTCCACAGTGATCCGTGGGGAATCGCAGCAAAGCACCGAAACCACCAAAGCCATGAAGCACTTGGAGGCCGCCGATATAAAGTTGTGGGGGGGTCCCTAGTAAGGATAAGGTATACTATATTATATCAATGGATTGGTTTAAGGGAAAATCTTAACCGGAAACCATAGATTTTCCCATTAAATATGGGTTTTTCCTGTAAATTTTCCCTTAAACCAATCCATTGATTATACCATTTTATATTGTATCATACTGTTTCATTTGGTGTTATATTATACTATAGGACAATGGGATATGTACATATATATTTATAATTTATATACCTATACTGACTATACTAATATAAACAAATGCCCAGCAGACATATGGTGGTTTTCCCAACAATACGCGGTGGTTTTTGCCCGAGTCACATGTAGTGGAAGTGGTGAGGTGGCGTGGAGTTTGCAAGAACATGGGTATTTTGCTCGCAACACTTGGAACAAAAATAAGACACATGAGGAAATGCAAGCAACAAATCGGTGGGAGATTGGAATCACCAAACTATCTGGTTGTGACCTGAGTGATGTGAAACATGTGGTGATTGTAGAAGATATCAAGGTTGAAGACGTTCATATCGGTGTACGAGACACAGTACGAGACACAGTCCTCAAACATGGGATGATTCAACCCTGGCATGGCATGTGACATCTCAGAAAACCGAAGGTCCTATGGCTGAGAATTTACATGGTCAAATGGTGTAACAGGAAAGAATATGAAAACTCAGATTCTCCAGAAGACTAAGGATTCATGGATTTTTATAGGTCTAGAAATCTCTGTCGCGTTGCGAAAATCCGGGGGTTCGCATTGAGGTGATTCCCACCATGGTTCTGAACCTGCTGGAGCTCGGGGATCCCAGAAAACTGCAGCAAAACAAATAAAACAAGTGCTGGTGGGATAGCATCACCTATGATTGAGCTGATTTGAGGGAAATCTGGCCGGAAAAGAAGAAAACTTCAGAAAACATGAGTTCCTGCAACATTTCCCTAAAGCCTCTTCTAGAACATCTTCCAAAATCCGGCATGGTTCTTAAAACACAATTTTCAAACTCTCCAATTTTCAGATTTCCGCATTTCCATCCATTTCCCGATCATTTCCCCCAATAAACATGGCAATTTCAACGTGGTGTTCCGCGGTTTGAAGCCAGCTGTTGAGTCCCCACGTCCCCAGCCTTGCCGAGGTCCCGCATGGAAAAAGCCAAAGCACAGGTCCGTGAGAAAGTGCCTTGGGCCGCCGGTGCATCGTAGCCTGAGTCAGGTGGTACCCTTGTGGTACAGAAAAGGATCAAAAAATCATGAAAAAAATCAATGTTTGTTGATGTTTGATTGGTTCGTTACCACCCCAAAACCCTAACTTTTTGGGTAATTATACCAACAAACATCAAGAAGTTACCTAGATAGATGTATTTACCATCTATTTCTGGTGAATTGAAGTTATAGATGTATTCACCAGAAATCCCATAGCCGTTGGCAAACTGTGTTAGGCCAGGGCCCTTTTTGGACGATGAATGCAGTTTCACCGGTGTGATCGACTTTCGGGTGCCCCTTAAATGAAGCATCAAAATCGGGGAAAATGGATGAACATGGCAGAAATACCCAGATGCTCCATGGTGCTGGAATATTTGCCTACATGACTGGGTGATTTTTGGGGGTAAATATGGGTAAATATTCCATACATGGAGCATATGGGATATGCCTGGGCTTTTCTCCGAAATTTACGATTTCTTTGGAGTTGATTGTGGTTGATCATCATTTTCCCATGAAGTTGGACAATTCAACCCATAGCCGCATCTATATCCTCATGACTCATGCTGATTGGTTTTAGATTTAGTAACACCCCCATTTGTTCAGTATAGTTCGTTGATTCTGAATAGAAGGGTCAAACCATTGTTTCGCCATTCATCAACGAACAGGCAATTATAGGCAATTGCAATTGCAGAGCGCCAGACCTCTATCGTTGATATCATAGAAGTCCCAAACGGTTCACAGTTCATCCCCAAGCATGTACCTGTACTCCCAAAAAAAGTTCGTTTATCGGACCGGACAGTCGTTTCCCAAATCCATGGCTGCCATCATGGACCTGAGGTAGGAGGCATGATCCAACAGCTGAGCGCCATCCATGAAGAAGACGCGCATGAAGGCGTCTGGTGAATATTTGGTGCAAAAAATGGATGATATCCTGTGCTGGTTGGTGCTGACTGGAACATGAATGGATGACATGACTTTCCAGAAACAGTTGGGAATGGAAAATCATCCCAACTCACGAACTCCATCATTTTTCAGGGGGGTAGGCTCAACCACCAACCAGTGTGGTGTTTTTGATGTAATTTCTTGGGTAGCCATGGAAGATCACGCCATTCTTTTAATAGATAAATCATCATCAAAAACATTTTTTGGAAATGAGCCATGGTTTCCGTGGCAAACAGTTGAATAACCAGAAGGTATCATTCGGAGTGAAACATTTCCCTTCGAGGAAGCATTTAGCAGTTTAACATTGCTCAAGCACTATCATGAACCATTGCCCTCCACCATGAGTGAACAACCACCAGCCAAAATTTCCATGATATTCCATGATTTTCCCAGCCATGGCCATGATTGGCCATGCCTCAGGTGGCGAAGTGCTAGCAGAACAGATGCAGGACACGCATCTTGCGACATCGCCCCAGAGTGGATGACAGTGATGACAGTTGTGTCCGATTTTTCGGGGAGATTTGAGGAGTTCGCTTTGCGATCCAATATTATTTTGGAGGTGGACAGCATGGACAGCATCACCTCAAATCAACATCAATGGCCATTCCAGGATCCGATTTATTGGAGCTACCGATTCCATATATAAGGCCTATTTTTCAGGCCTAGATTTCAGGGAATCTCCCCCAGGGGATGGTTGAAGAAAATCTCCCGATGCTTCACCACACATCCAGTGGGCATAACGGTTCGCACCGCCATGGTGACCCCATATGGTGACCCCAGAATTTCCCATAATTTTCCTGAATATCATGGGGAAATACTTGTTTATTCCCAATTCATTTAGTAAATTTAGGATAGGACAGAATATTCAATGAAAAAATTAATCCCGCCCCGAGTTGTCATCTATCATATCCAAACCGTTCCTAACCTTTCAATTCATTTCTGACTCTGATCCCTCTGCGGTGTTGTTGCTCAGCAAAGTAAGCCCATGTTGGAGTATTAGAGGATACATGCCCACAGATGCCCTTGACCCATTGGTTGGTTGATGAATAGAGAGGTCACCCCCGTTAAAAACAACCGATAGATTCAATAGATCTTAGTGATTCTATGTGATTCTCAAATATCATACATCTGATATCATATTATGACATTTGAGAATCACCAATAAATGGCATGATGTATACTATATCCTCAAAATCAATATAGATATGAGATGATAGGAGTGGTTCTCACATATCATACATGTTACATCAATTATTACATCATACTATGGATGGAAGAATTCCTGCACCAGTTGGTAGATGGTTATCCCAATAATTACCAATAATTACCAACTGGTGCAGGATTTCGCAACCATCCACAGTATTGTACCAAAGTTATAGGTCTATTGCCTATTGCGCTAAGTCAATGGCCATTTCAGGAACCTTAATTGGAGGTACCATACATAAGGCCTAGATTTCAAGGAATATCACCAGAAAATATGGTCAAAAATATGGTACTAACGTACCTCCATTTTAGGATCCTGAAATTCCCATTGACTACCCTCTGATAATTTAAGATAGCTATTGAACATGACCATAAAAATAGTTGATTTATCCACTCAAAATGGTGACTTTCCATAGTTCTGTTAGTTTACCAGAGGATAAATCTTCACTAAATCACAAATTCATAGGGGTTAAATTCCATTAAATCATATTAAATCTAACCATATCTAACCATATATTTCACACACACACACATATATATATATCATATCTAACCATATGGAATCCATTGACTAATGCCCAATATGGGACATTTACCTTCTGGTAAACGAAGAGTTTGCGAACTGGGAAGTCACCATTTTGAGTGTATAAATCAACTATTTCTATCATCATGTTCAATAATTAGCTATGTTAGTTTACCAGAGGGTAAACCTTGGGACCCCCTTGGGATATATTGGGATCAAAACACGAGAAATGGATACCCTCTGGTGAACATACAAAAAGCAATGGAAAATGGCTATGAAAATAGTGGATTTTCCCATTAAGAATGGTGATTTTCCATTGCTATGTTAGTTCACCAGAGGGTAAATCACCACTATAAGTCCAGTTGTGTGATGGAACCCCCTGGTGGATTGCAGGACATGTCCAGCGAAGTGGCCAAGATTGCGGGCGACGCGGTGGAAGCCGCGGCACAGGTGCGGTGCGGTGCGGCACAGGTCGCGTTGATGGCGATCAATGGTGATTTCACGGTGATTTCATGGGATTTTTATGGGAGTTTAATGGGATTTCATGGACTTTTCATGATTTTTAATGGGATTTCATGGACTTTTCATGATTTTCAATGGGATTTCATGGAATTTTCATGAGATTTTAATGAGTTTTTAATGGGATTTTTGATGGAATGTAATGGGATAATGATCTACTTAATGAGATTATACCCTCCGGACATCTCACATGGCAATGGAAAGCTACAATGATTTAATAGATGAATCAATGTAATTCATCTACTTTCATGGATAGTTTCATGTTTCCTTGACTGTCACAAGTTGCCTAAACCAGTTTTCAATCATTTGTTTGGCGCAAACCATCTCTTTTATTAAAGATACCCTCCTGTAATCAAACGTAGCAATGGAATATCCCCTAGCTCGGTAATTTTCCAAGCTATAAACCTCGACTCCATTGAGTTTGGAGATTTCCCGGCTATAAACCTCCAATTCTATGAGATTTTCCCATTCAAACCTCGATTTCTAAGGGATTTCCCCATGATTTCCACAAGATTTGCCCAAATTTCCAGGGATTTTTTTAGGATTTCCACCATTTCTCCTGATGTCTGCCAGGAATGTCGCGCGCACGCCACGCAACAACTGGACATTGCTTTGGCGTCCCTGCGGGAGCCGTTAGGGCCTCCAGGGCCAGCAAAGACGGTCGAGGAGGACGATTTGTTTGGGGGTTTTCTTGGGATTTTGGGAGGTTTAAATGATGAAAAAATGGCTGATTTATGGCTGATTTATGGCTGATTTAGGTTTAACAGCCAAAAATGGTGACGATCTCGGGGGATTTCAAGCATTTTGAAGAACTACAACTGGTGTTACACCAAGGGTGGAGACCTTGAAAACGCCCATTGAGTTCCATGGTTTAGCCTCTGGTAAACATACAAAAAACGATGGAAAAATACCATGCTATTAATGGGTAAATCAACTATTTTGAGTGGGCCATTTTCCAGTTCGCAAACTGTTAGACTACCAGAGGGTACCCATTAAAAGCGGCTTATCTTCCCTAGCTCTGTTCAATTGCCAGAGGGTAGGTCCCATTTTTAGACAGCTCAAAGATAGAAAAAAACAATTTAGGACCCGTTGATCTTTTTGGGATGGGCAAGATGTTTGGGTGTCATCTACTGGAGGCTCAACCCGAAGTTGTAGTTTATGTGTTGGGCATCGGCATATGCCTAAAGAGCTTTATCAGTTATGAGTAGATTGATATAACATGATATAACTACAGTGAACTGTATTGGCTTATATCATCTTATATCCCTGATTTTATTCCTTTTTCTTATGGTTGTTTTTTTCCATGGTTATACCTATATTCATGTTCCCAACTGCACCCCAACTGCGGAGTCTTCTCCAGGATGAGGAGGCTGCCATCAAGTGGCAGAAAGTTTGCCACTCGAAGCGATGCCAAGCACGGGATGTTCCATAAAGTATGGGTTATTAATGGTTAATGTCTATTAATGGGCTATTAATTGTTATTAATGATGACTAATGTGGGAAAAACAATGCCATGTTTACCGCCCATGACTGGGAATGGTTTGAATCCCACCTGTTTATGGTAATTTGGGGGAAGGTTTACTATTGTTTTTACCCACATTAATAATGATATGCCAAACATGGCTTAATGGAGTATAAATGGAGTATCATTGGGATATATAATGGAATGTACATGGGATATCCCAATTATCATAAATGGGTATCATGATAACATGATATATCCCATTTTTTCTCCCATGATATATCCCAATTATCATGATATATCATTAATGGGTATCATAAATGGAATATACCATAATATACCATTACTTTAATGGATATATCATGGAATGTTAATGGAATGTTGGAGTATCATTGGGATATATCATAATATACCCCCCGGCAATCATTTACAAAGCAATGGATGGAACATCCCCCATTCACTTCGATAAAACCAGTGGTTTGGAGGGGCGATCTCGGTGCGACTTGGAAACCAGTGAAGATGCCGGCAGGTTTGGAATTGTGGATCCCAGAGCACGGCACGTTTGAATAGAACTACATGGGGGTGACATAAATTTACAGCTCACTGTGTTGCTGACACTATTTTTTGAACAAAGAACACACTTGACTTAAATGAAAAGCTTGAGATTCACTGATTCACTAACATGAACGGGGTAATTCAACCAACCAAGACGGTGTCTTTGAAAATGGAAGCTCAGGAACTTGGTACATCTAATCTAATCATACCATTTCTCTCAATGAACAGACATGGCAATAGAAACTCCATTGCCAGGCTTTCTGGTCATCCACAATTTAAGGCAAGATCCGCAATGCGGTGGAGGATGATTTGCTGCTTCAAAAGATGCTTGGACAAGATGGCTGTAACCGGTTCCAAATCTTACGGAGGTAGCTACTAGTACAGTAGGTCCCGAGTAGCGCAACCATACCATTTTTCCGGTTTCTTTTCACACTACCCGGTTCGTTGTGGTCCACATTTGCCAAATATCCTCAATTCCCGCTGGCCAACTCCATCACTTTTCTCGGATTTCCAGGAAAAAAGTCGCTCAACCAGGCCAAAAACCATCCCTTATCCATCCCACACCCCGTTCCCCCCCCACTTTCCCGTGCTTTCCAGGAATGTGGATTCCATCTTCCCAGCAGCCACGCACAATGCGATGGAAACAGCCTTGGAAGTGATCAAGGCCACGGTTTGTAGATCATTTTCCAAACGGCAAACCTATGGGATTTCTATGGGATTTCTATGGGATTTTCCAGATACATCTTGGGAAAACCCATGAAAAAACCCAGGGTTTTCCAGATTATTGGAATGAGAAAAAAACGAATATACCGGGATGATAGTGGGGTTATACAGGGCTATCATTCAATGGTGATGAATGATGATATGATATGATATGATATGATATGAGAATATCATGGGAAAGGGATTTTTATGGGATACTGTTTTTGTGATGCATCGGAGTTATCATGGGATTCGAAAACACGGCGCCTGGCTGGGAGGATGGGCTTGATGTCTCCAGAGTGGGCGAAATCTGAAAAGTCTCCCTAGTTTCGAAGTTCCAAGAATTCCAAGAAGAAACCATGGATAATTACCATCTGGTTATTTAACATAGCCATGGTATAGATGGCCCATTTATAGATGGTTTACCTATTAAAAATTGTGATTTTCCATGGCCATGTTAAATAACCAGAGGGTAAATCAAAAAAAAACAAACAGATCAATAAATCACATCCGGTTTTAAACTAATTCTTTCCTCATTTTCTTCCTCCAGATGTTCATAAATTGACCCTGCGGACGCCGCAGGACAAAGATTTCATGCACCTTGGCGGAGATCCCGGAGATTTGACGTTGGTGATTTTGACAGTGATTGAATGGGACAAAAAGGGGTTTACATCATGGCATTTTAATGGAGATTTAACCATTATTTTTATGGTGATTTTACTACTATATTATGGGATTTTAATGGGATTTAATGGAATGTCATGGGATTATAAATCCACTTATACTACTATATAATGGGATTTTAATGGAGATTTAACCACTATTTTTATGGTGATTTAGTGGAGATTTACCATCTGATAATTTTATGGGGTTTTAATGGGTTTAATATGGAATGGAATGGGATTATAATCCACTTATACCCTCCGGTAATTTAAGAGAGCTATGGAACATCACTAGTTTTGAGAGTTAAATCGTCCACAAATGGGCAAGTTGCCATAGCCAGGTTAAATGGCCAAAAGTTACAACATGTGTGAAATGCAGGAAGCGGTTTCCAACCAGCATGGGGCCTTTCACCATTCCAGGTGCTATGCTGAATCCATTTTTGAAACATGTTTTGACATTCTGGTTTTCGGCAAAATACAGCTATGAGTTTTTTTTTGAAACCGGCTAGCGCTTGGCTGATATCGACCTCCCTCAATCCTCCATCATTTTTCTACCCTTTTTACTTCAATCCTTCCCCAAGAGTTCTGATCATGACCCTTGTCCTGAAATCATCATGTTTGCTTCTCTAATCTGATTTCCGAATCACTTGAATCCAATTTCGGTAAAAGCAACAAACATCTTTGCCACCTAAGACCCCTCAATATTCGAAAAAAAACAATGCTAGTTCACCAACTTCCAACTTATCTTCCCCTTCAGTTATGTTGTCCTTGGGAACACAACCCACAAAATATGCCCACTTTTGGGACTATGGCCCAATCACTAGTTCACCAGTGGCCCGTTTTCACTGGACACCATATATTATGACCCGGTAAAAGGTCTTACGGTCGCAACTATAGCAGACCTCCTTGTAGTAATCACCAAAAAAGATACCCAACAGTGCTTCTAGGATATCGGTATATAATTCGATGATACTTCCCCCATCATTTTCAGGTTTCCAACTTTTACGTTCTCAATTTTGGGTTACTGTGGTGCTGTTTTTGACCAGCTGTTGATAGTCTTTATCTCCCGGCTTCCAAGAAAGTTGGACCACCAAGCTGAGTCAATTTAGGACATTTCCCCATCTTTTTTCGAGACATATTTCTGCTAAAATGGGAGATCTTCCCACCATGGTGGGAGGATCATCCCAATTACCATCTGGTTAGACATAGCTATGGAAGCCATGGCCCATAGAAATAGATGGTTTACCGAACTTAAACATGGGGATTTTCCATGGCTATGTTAAATAACCAGATGGTGTATAGTATATATATATATATAAGTGGTTAATAACTCCAGGTTAATAATTCACCATTCAGTCTTTATCCCAATGAAAATGCCACACACAACTGGGCTAACTAACTCAAACAAACACTCAGCAGTTACTGAGCCCAAGTGGGATGATACCCCAAGTAGCTATAAATCATTGGTGATCATCAACAGCACCTTTTTCATGCAAACAAAATCACTTCAATCCCCATCTTCCTTCAATCCCAAAATTGGGATGCTGATGGTTCACCCAAAAATTGCCATGGTGAACTGCCACCCTTCGCCATGGGCGCCATGGCGACCTGGCCCCACGAGGCCCCACAGCGTCACCAACGAGGTGGTCGCGGACCAACTGCTGCGCGCCAAGGTCCGCGGCCGTGGCGATGTCCGCGCGCCCTCCTCGGTCGGCACCGGCGGGCTGCGGGAGGCGCGAGAGAGCACGGTGCCGCGGAACCCGGGCCGCTCGGTCGGGGATGGCGATCGGATGGGGATGGGATGGTGGGGATGGGATGGGGATGGGATGGGGATGGGGAAACCTCCAATTTTCCATGAATATTCAACATCTTTCCGATTTTTCCATGTTTTTCGGAGGGAAGATGTGAACAACCTCCAGGATTTTCCCAGATTTTTTCTGGGGGAAATTGGAGAACATCGCCTGAAATTGGGGGTTGGGGTGAAGCAAAAAATGAGTGGAGGATCTTTTACAATATTTTACAGATGGTTGAGTGGGGTTTGACATCAGTTGTAGATGGGGTTGGCCAAAGTTATTAACCAGTCCCACTTGGCTGCTGGTCAGCAACTAGGGTCAAGGGAAAAAGGGGAGGGTAGGTGGGTGGGGGGCCAAAAGGAACAGAATATGACAAAACAGGTTGGGGGTCCGGGTGGAAATTAAGAAAGCACTCAAGTGATAAGTAGGTACATGGTGGAATCCCTTTGGGAATCACAGAATTTCAATGCAACTGGCCGTGTTGAACAGCTGATTTGAAGGGATTTTCACTTGCTTCTTGCTGTGGTCATTTTGTCAAGATGGCCAGTATGACCTCCCGAATAGGGACCCGAAAATGAAGAGGTCCTAAACCAGAGTTTTCAAGATTCCAGGGCAAGTATGTACTATTAGGTGGTTAATAACCATAATCCCAGAAAAAGATGGGACATATCATGATAGATCCAAAAATAAGATATACCCTCTGTTTATTTAACATAGCCATGGAAACTGGCCCAGTGAAATAGATGGTTTACCAAACTAAAAAATGGTGGATCTTTCCATGGCTATGTTAAATAACCAGATGGTATAGTTTTACACATATTTTTTTCCCCATTCATTGGTGGTTTTTTAAATATTCATCAGCGTAATTTTTGCACAAATCTATATGTGCCATGGAATGCCATGGTCAAAAATATGTCAATATGGGTTGGTTGGATTGGATACATTTGGATAGCCCAAAAGTGGGGAATTCCATGGGATTCCCAATGGTCCCAATATGGCATATAGCATGATATAGCCGCAGCCAAGGTAGCCTTGGACACCCAGATCTTTGTCCCAGGTCATCGGGAAGCCATGGGAAAAGCTGGGTGATTTCAGAACATAACCATGGAAAATTACCAATTGGTATAGTATAGTTATAGTACACACACATATGTATATATATATACATATGCATATATATATATATATGCTCACTTCTTTTTTTAAAACATGATGACTTTACCTCTAAACATATGGTCACGATCACGTTTTCATGTGTCATTAAAAAAGTGTTTGGTACTGTCTAAAATGTGGCAAGGCCAAGGCCGTAAATCCCAATTGGGGATGGTTTATATGGCATTGGGTATATTGGGTCTGCATTGGGTATATACCACACTACCCATGGCCATTTCAGGATCCGATTTATTGGAGGTACCTACCATATATAAGGCCTAGATTTCAGGGAATATCCCACCAAAATATGGCCAAAAATATGGTACAGTACCTCCATGAAAATGGATCCTGGAATTCCCATTGGATCGTTCCTTTTTATCATCCACACCACTCGTTGACACATTGGTGAGATGGCTCCGACGGACTCCCTCGTCTCTCTCGTTGAAGTATCTCACGTTGAGGATCTCACCCCAAAAAATGCTGGTTTAAAGAGGTGCTTCAGTTTGGTAGCTAAGTTGGTAAACATCATTAACTCCAACACCTAGGGTTTGTGATGGTTTGTGGTAGATATATCTCTAACTCACTGATGGGGGTTACAAAGCACCAAACATAACTGGAGTGGTGCACCACCCTCTATAACCATTAACATAGCTACATCTACATATTCTATAAATGGATCAATGAATAAATGAATAAATAAAACTGATTAAATGCATAAACAAATAAATAACTACTAACTAAATAAATGCACACACATATGCATACATGTTTATCTATGTATATATATATATAACGCACACACACAAACACACACACACATATATATATGTATAACATGTTATATACATAGATAAACATGTATGCATCTAGGTTGTGGACTACTTACCCTTCCCATTCCTTCGGTCACCGTTTCCAGGCCCTGCATCTACTATCGCTCCGGCACCTGCACCAGCGGTGCGGATTGTACGTTCTGCCACCTCTCGCATTCGCGACGCCCCCTGCGCTTGGACAAGCGGCACCGAGAGGCCTTGAAACGTCGCTTGAAACGGTGGGGACGGTGGGGGACAGTGGAGGATGATGAAGAACTTGGGGATTATTTTTATGAATTTTCACCATGGGTTCTACTGGAACCTTGGGATATGGTGGGATATTCAAACAGCAAATGGAATTTTCTGTGATTTTACCGAAACATACGGGGAGTTTAAGGAGTGAAGATGGAGTTTGGTGGGTTGGGATGACACGACCAAGAAATATGGGAATTTCAAGCAAAGTGGGGATTTGGTGGGAGACAGAAGGAGAAACAAACCGATTTTGACCAAATACAAATGCGGATTGCAGCAACGAAACCTCTGGGATGGGAGGCAAGCGACAATTGGACGGGCAGACTGGAAATGAGCATTGAATTGGACATATTGGGAATGGAACCAGCAAACATAGCGTCAACGAAGCAATAAACAAAACTGGCCGAAAAACACCAGGCGACAGCATGGTGAAAGGGTGAAACACCAAGTGTTTTGTAGGGAGGGTATAGGGAATGGTTAGGCTGGGGGACCCCAGCCTGTATATAATGTAAGTGCTTCACATCCTCAAATTTTGCCTTCAAGATCTTCAAGCCGATATTGCTTGCGTGCCACTGGATAGGGAGAAACCTTCCGCGCCGAGGTATGCCATTCAGAAAATTGCTCAATGCCACTGGGCGGGACCGTGCCCATTGCTTCGGGGGAAAAAACGACTTGAACATTCAGTGGAGTAAGGCCTTACTGAGCCTTACTCACTTACTCTAGGTGAATCCTAGTGGGTAAGAGCTACTTCATGTTGTAAACCAAATCCGAAAACCGCCATTTTTGGATCCTCCATTTGGGGATTTTAATTTTGGAGCCTAGTCAGCCTAGTCATCACAAATGACACAGAACCGTTCAGGATGTCGCTTGAAACATTGCCACCGAGCACCAGATCAAAATGGTTCAAAACACGCATGAAGCTGCTGAAAAGTGAAGCTTTTATATATCAACCATGGTTAAAACCATTTATATTAATGTCAACACCTTATTATGGTTATAATATGGTTCTAATTATCACCATGGTTATATAATATATATATATGACCCACTCATGTTTGATGCCGTCTACCGGCTGCAGAGATTTGGCTTGAATGTTGTGGTTCCTCCGATCTCTTACCTGTCGTTGTCGCCATAAGCGCTCTGCATCCCCACATCTTGAGCC
>Ga0126342_10008272_pt1 | contig 18630 bp, 17 predicted proteins | sample Cyp1metagenome_FD_92528 | JGI IMG/M metagenome (GOLD analysis project Ga0126342, IMG submission 92528) | Coral microbial communities from Lord Howe Island, Old Settlement Bay, Australia - Cyphastrea 1 metagenome | ecosystem: Host-associated > Invertebrates > Cnidaria > Coral ...
AGCTGCATTTGAACATATCCTGATCTGCAGCTGCCCCTTTCAAGCATTTGACAATTCGCGACTTGAAGGAAAACACTGAGGAGCTGTTGCATTTCGCACCTTGCCTGCACCTGCCGACGAGCACTTATAATGGTTATTATAAATCCCTATGAACCATTGGATGACTAGCCCCTATTAATGGCTATTAACCATGAGTATTGACCATAGCTCATGTGTGTCCCATGTTCCCCGCCGGAAAGCCGGATCTCATGGCCCCGAGCCCTCCTGCATGAGGAAAGTTGTAGTACACAGCCCCAAGGCTGCCCTGGCTCCAGGGATCGCTAAACGGGAAGTGCTACCAGGTGCCCTGGCTAGGAACTTCCCCAACTGTACCCGGCCTGGTAAACGTGACCACATAACTGATGGGAAAATCACCATTTTTCATGGAAAGCTCACTATTTCTATGGCCATATTCAATAGCTATGTTAAATTACCAGAGGGTATCCCATGTAGAGATTTGATGAGATTTGCTGACCCTGACCCAGTTCGACATATCCAGCCGCAGAACGCCGGGTCTCGAGTTCGCCTCAAGGCCTTTGAACTTGGGGTTCATGGCAATCCGCGTGCAGTCGATCTCATGGTGCACCTCTGCCAAATGCTCCTGATGGCGGTGAGCCAAGCAACATGGGGGGTGCTCCACATGCCATGTTGGCGGCTTCAATTTTCACCCATACGGCCCATACCAATGTGTATATATTTATATTATAAGTTCGGATCATTCGGATCATGGTCCCTGGTAGGAAAAAAGAAAGTGGACCCAAACGCTCAAACTTTGGGGGACCGGAGGGATGGAGGTTCAACCAGCATCCTTTCTGTTGGTCCAAGGCCGTTCAGCCGTTCCTTTTCAATTAATCCATATTAATCCCATCCCACGTTCTTAAAATAGACCCGCCAATTCATATTCATACCTAATATATATCTCAAATTCAAGTTTTTACACAAATATGTCAAATATCAAAATATATTATTATCATTATTACTATCATTATTATTATCATTATTATTATTAATATGTATTATTATTATTAACATTATTATTATGACTATTATGTATATATGTATCTATATATATATACTATACATTTACCGCGTATTTCTCAATTTCTCCATGTTTTTTGACCCCACGGTGAAGGTTTCCGACACCCAAACCCAACCAGACTTTCTTCGGCACCTCGAGGGTCGTGATGGTTTCATCAATTTCCTGGCTGCGCATCGCATTTTAAGCGTCTGCGACATATCTACAAGGTGGGGCCCCCAAGATAGCTAAGTTGGTTTATAACTCCAATAACTATGGTTTATGGTACTTATAACTATAGTTAATGGGGTTTATAAACCAACTTATTACTGGGGGGCCCCACATTGTATACATATCTTGTACATATATTATACATGTGTGCACATATTTAATCATATTTATATATGTATGTAAGATGATTATGATATGTAATTATATGTAATTATGTAATTGTGTCATATGCATATGGTATTTGTAAATGTGCATTTCTAGCCTCAACGCGAAGCTAGCCACGCCTTGTACCGCTCTCGAAGCACTTCGCGGGACTCGAAGGTCGTCGCTATGAGACGTCCCACATGACCTCGATGCATCTCAAGGGCTGTCACGCACATATTTTACCCATGGCAACAAAGGTGCCAATCCAAGTTCCTGTCTGTTACAGTAAAAAGGAATACAATATACGTATATAATCTATTGATTATTTATTTGTTTGTAATACATATTTATATATATATATATATGCTTATATATATATTATTTATTTATGTATGTATAAATATATAATTATATCATTATATATGCATTATATATATATATATATATATCATTTAAGGCCACTTTTTTCAGTGGGTTCCAGCGACAATCACCGTTGCTCAGGGCGCTGCCCAAGACTTTGCGATGCTTGGCCAGGTTCAACCTCAGAGTGCGCCATCGATGCCCGGGATGATTTGACCAGGTTGATTACCCTCTGGTAAACGTTGACATAGCTATGGAAAATCACCATTTCCAATGGGAAAATCCACTATAAATGGCCATTTTCAATAGCTATGTTAAATTACCAGAGGGTAACTAAATATTAAATGAAAGCATCAAACAAAGGGCCTGGGTTTCAATGGGAATATTGACCAAAAACGACAGTAGAACTGAACTACCATTGCTTTCATGGGGAATCCTGCAAATGTTCCCCAGCAAAGCAGCTCGAAGAAATGTGTCATATGCCCAAAATGGACTTCCCATGGGCAAACCAAACACAATGCTGTGGAACTGAGTGATTCTAAGCCCAACAGCAAAGTTTTAAATGAGGATGGTTTGCACCACCGATTTCTTGAAAGCATGGTATCTGTCGGTTGCTATTGGATTTACCCGTTCGCTGCCGGGTCCCAGTGGCGCGAAGCCCAAGTTGGCATCCCCAAAGACCTCGGCGGCGGCAAATTCAATGGGATTTATGGCGTATGGTCATTTCACAATATTTCACATGGGATTCCATTATAAAGGGGGCAGTACCATCCCCTGAAAATAGAAACTCAACTTTGACCGTAGCACACAGGGCTTATTAACGGATTCCCAACGGGGAGTAGGGATAAGTTGGGGTGCTTGGGGCCCGCCGGTCTCGCATTAATGTGACTGGCTAGTTGGAAGCACGGTCAATTGAGTTGGTCCCCGAAGTAGTTGAGTGTTCTTCATGGCTCTTGGAATCGTCCTCACACTCGTGTCTGGGGGCAGCAACCTTGTTTTTACCTGCTCACTGGCCACCATCAGGCATCACAGTTTCGGGATCCAGATTGACACCCATGACTTTGTACACCCACTGGGTTCACAAGCCGCGTGGGCGGGACCCTTTTTCTCGCACTGCTGCAGACAGAGACGTGAGGTATGGGTCTGCGGGTAAGCCATTGCTTTCCATCGCATCCAGCAGTGAGAACAAATACCTGGCTGGCAGTTGGAGGCTCAAAATAGAATGTTCAAAGTGGGGATCCGGAAACCATTGAAATCATCATCCCCTGAAATTCGAGAATGGGATTTGAACAAAAACAGAACAATCAAAACATGACGAAATGCAAGAATGTCACTATGCGGGTTTCCATATGTGAGGGGAGAAAACCAATGTTTTCTGACATTGGATTTGCCATCACTTCCGCATCTTTTCTCAGTTGCCCACCCCTTCCAAGACTTTCTCAGGTTGGTAGTACGTAACTTAGAGAGAGAGAGAGGAGAGAAAGAGAGAGGTAGCCGGGCCATAGGCCATAAAGCTGCCCCTTCAAAAACATCAATTGAGAATAAAGTAAAAAAATGTAAAAAACATCAACCATCTCCAAGGGTCTCCTCGTTGGGCCCCGAGGGCCCCTTGGCCGTGCGGATCACCTGCGCGGTCGCCTCCACCGGCTCCGGCCCGGTGTAGGCGGCGCTCTGCTGCGGCTGATGGGCGCAGTAAACCACCCCCTGGCGGCCCAGCGGAAGGCCCTCACTGCTGTGGAGCTCTGCCAACGTCCTGGCCACCATGGAGGTCAGGGTGTTCTAAGTTCAGCCATGAACTAATGACCTGGGGGTGATGTTGCTTGAGGTTCATGGTGTTTTGCTGAGAATTAATTATATACTCCTGCGAGCTTCTGAACCGAGGGGATTTATGCTAGCTGCGAGTGAGCAAGTTGTGATTGAGCCCCATTTACCGGTGTAGGAACTGAGTCACCAGATTCATACGGTCTCCGTTTGCAATCCCATGTCTGATCGAATTGCGGAGGGGCTATCACCACGATCCCAAACAACTTGCGATCCCTTCAAACTGTGGTCATCCAGGTGGCACCTTTGCTTGGAGATGCACCCCCAAGCACTCAATTCTTGGTAAAACCTGGCACGTAAATCTACGAAATTCAAGCAGGCTCCTGGTATATCCATGGCGCTCACGAATGTCCAGTGCTTCCAGTACCGCTGGCCAGTCTTCCATCTCCACCTCATAGGCCATCCCTGTCACCACATCGGATCGATCGGATGGATCCACATCCGTCACATCGCTGCAGCGTAGCAGTGCGAGGACCCGACCGGGCGCTTCTGGGGTGCCCCGGTGATCACAACTCCGTTGCCAGAAGCGGCGGAGGAAGCCGCGCACGCTGGCGGGGTAGCTCCTTTTTTTGGGGATGTTTTGAGAAGAAGTTAGGATCCTTAGATGTGCATCCCTGAGGATTTCACCAAAAAAGTTGGAAATTTCGAGGGTCGTGCCTAGTTAGAGCCCGCATGTATATCCATTTGCAGGGGACTTGCCGAAATGAAAAGTGTTTTGTCTGGCTTTCCATTTGGATGTGCATCCCAGTTTTGTTCATTATTCATTTATGGGAAGTTCACCAACAAATTTTATGGTGGTACAACCTTCTAAAAATGGGTGGTAGAAGGTGGGCTAGTAGGCGGTTAGCAACCTGCATAGGGGCGAACTAAGCATGTTTGTTATTAACCGCATACCAGCACCAACTGCTATGCACATTCGAGTCCGGTGAGTAGTGAGAAGTATATAGTGAGATGTAGTGAGTGCACTGTATGTGCGTATGTGGTTACAAGGTTCAGGAACTATGGCAATTCAGCCATGTTTCCTCCATTGCCATCACAATATCTGTGGGATCAAAGGATCCCAAAGAAACCCAAAGAAACATTCAGGAGTTCGTTGGATGAGGGCCAAGATATACCAAAAAAATACCAAAAAAGCAAATAACCTGGAAATGCATAACATTGCAAAGACTTCAACCTGTGGCGATAACTCACCCAGCTTTCTGGAAATCTCGTTGCAAAGCCAACGCTCTCGGCCCCATTCTCCCAGTCCTCTTGAAGGGGAAGCCGGGTCGGAAGATCAGTGATCCATATCCGAAAACGGTGCGAACTTTGTCGAACTCCTCCGGGTCGTTGCTGTCTGAAAATATGAAAGTCATGCATTAGTAATGTGAGTAAACCCTGGCTGCCATGAACCATCCCCAATGACCTACCATATTTCATCATATTTTGCCAAGGCTGGTACGAACCCAAATATGGCTTATGTTTATTCTGTTGCTTTACTATCCTCAGAAAGTCAATTGAGATCATCACATATATTGCTCTGAAAGATGATTGTAACCTCTCAAAATACGTAAACCAAATGCCATAATAAAAAAAAAATGGCATGGATGGGCATGGTTACCACAATGTCTAGCAAAATTGAGGATTGGGTTTCCACATCATTGACCCCTTTAAATTCATTTCTGCATTTCTGCAGGAAAACTACCATATTTTCCGGCCATCCTGAATAAACATCCGGTTTACCGCCTGAAATCGTTGATGCCCTGCCGCGCCTCCGGATCGACGTCCGGATCCACCCGCGCTTTCTCCCAGCAGTCGTAGTCCGCTTCTGTGGAAGCGGCGTGGCTAAGCAACGGCGAAGGTGTTGGCAGCGAGATGGCCATGGGTCGCAAAATGCCCAGCGCCACAGAAAGGACCGGGGCAACTGAACAGCGGCGCCAAAATCGACGCATATGGGCGGACGAATGGACCCTTCCAATGCGGATTTTGGAGGGAGCTGATATTGGATACCATATGATCGCATCCAATTTTTGGGGGGAAAGAAGTTTGAGCGACGGCCATGTGCGTATGGGTCAGAACTGATTGTAAGACCATCCCTTAAGTCACTGGTTGTTTTGCTTATGTTCGCCTTTCATTTCTCACTTTGAAGCCGTCCTTTTCAACTCTGGTCTTGACCCTTACCCCCACGCATGATTTCGGGCTTAAAGCCAAAACAGCCTCAGAAGCGAATACTGGACTCTTCCACCGAACGCCACACGTTTGGATCACTCACACTGATCAATTTCATCTCGAAAACTATTGCACATATGGCAAAGCACAATGGAAATGATGACTTCAGGATACATATTCACTATAGCAGGAGTCTTTGTAGGTACTATATCCCGCCGAAGCGCAGCGCACTTCTGCACCTAACTTATGATGTTTCCTGGATGGAACGCCCATCGATAACCCATCAGTTTCTTCTACCTGCTTGATTCATGGACAGCATTTGAACCCACATTCCACCCAACCCTGACTCCAGCAAACAAATCTTGCAAGGTAAAATCCCAATGTTTCATCGGAAACCCATCTGCAAAATATGGAAGATGTTCCAGCTCCTTTTTCCATGGTTTTCGAAAAATATTCAAGTCATTCCATGAAAAACCGCGAAATCGCACATGTATTTATACGTATGTCCACCATATTTCACCCTATTTTCACCATAGTTCACCCCATGTTTCACCATATGTTCACCATATGTTTACCATATTTCCACCAAATTTCTCCCTATTTTCACCATATTTTCACCATTATCTCACCCTTCAAACCCACCCGGAGACCACCAAGGTATGTTCACTCCGAAGGTACCGCCGCATCGGCGACGGGATCGATCAACTCCAAGCGGTGGAAGCGGCTCATGGTGACCACACCATTGGCATCTGCGGCGCGACCGTTGGCTTTGGGAGGTTTCAATGGGATTTTGATTGAACTATGGTGATTGAATGGTGATTGAATGGGCTTATACATAGGATTTACATGAAGTTTCAATGGCATGGCCACTTTCTGAAAATGATGATTGACTGGGTTTTTTTCAGGGTGATTGAATGGTGACTTAATGAGATCTAATGGTGTTTTAATAGCAATGAATGGTGATTTAATGGGATCTAACTATTGAAAATGGTGATTTAATGGTGATTTAATGGTGATTGAATTATGATCGAATGGTTATTGAATGGGATTATACGCAGGGTTAAATGGGGGTTCTTAAGTCGTGGTGGTTTAGACCCCCCAGTAAACTCACATACATTTGGGGGTCCGGACTGTGATTGAATGGTGACTTAATGGTGACTTAGTGGTGATTGAATGGGCTTATAAATAAGCGGCTTATACATAGGATTTAATTGGGTTCTTGAGTCAATGATGATTTAATGGTGACCTAATCATTACTAATGGTGACTTAATGATATCTAATTATTTTTTCCATCGCTGTGTATCTTTCAGGTGGAAATAGCTAGCTAGTTGGCTACAAATGGATGCAAATCGACACAGATGGATAATGGATACAAATGGATACAATGGATACAAATGGACGATAAAAAAAATACCATTTGGATGGCAAACCCCTCTTTCTGTGGAACAAATAGCTAGCTAGCTGGCTCTCTAGTTTGCAATCAATCAATCTATCAATCAATCTATCAATCAATCTATCAATCAATCTATCAATCAGTCTGCCAATCAATAAATAAATAAATCAATCTATCTATCCATCCATCCATCTATCTATCTATGTACAATGGTAATGCGCATGTAAATCTAAATATGTGCCGGTTGCATCTATTTTGCAATGCCACTCCGTGCCAGATCGCCTGGCATGCAACCTTCTGCACGTCCTCGCAGGGGCAGACTTTGCTGCGCCTGCCATTTTCAAGTTCCAAAAATCATGATGACACGCCAATGGAATGAGGTGTCCCTCAGAAGTTCAAGCAAAAAAAACATAAATGTTGATGCTTCAAATCCTGATATCTAATGGTTACCCTCCAGTAAATTAACATGGACCCTGCCAGATAGGGGTTGAAAGATTAGTTTCCTCTAAAAATTGGTGATTTTCAGGGTCTATGTTAATTTACCAGAGGGTAAGCCATGGTTAAGCCATGGTTTGAGCATTGTTTGAGCCATGTTAGGCCCTTGAAAATTCCCCCATGAAAATTCCGGTTTTTTTTTCGCCTGATCAATGAGTTGCTCCAGCTGCTGGCTGCCATCATAATGCTCCACCACATAGCGCAGATCCTGGCGACGACGGCCGCCGTCTTTTTGGGGTTTAACTAACGGGTTTTAAAGTTTTCAGATGTTTTCATGGGAGTTTTACCATGTTTTACCTACTTATCAAACATGTCTAGGCGGGAAATACCATGAAATACCCATGAAAAACTGCCGTTTGAATGGGAAAATCATCTGGAAATAGGTGATTTCCACTGGCTTGTTTTGAATCCTCGAGGGGAAGAACTAAGAACCTATGAGAGCGGGTAAGCTAACCGTGATGTTGTTTCTGGACCACATGGTCAGCCCCAATGCTTAAGATCCTACAAATTCTCGGAGGTATTTTTTGGGGGTCGGTCTTCGCAAAGGGTCTTGAAGATTATTACCCAGCTTCAATGGATCTAGCCAAGTATCAGGAACTATGCCACTGAAATTGGGAAGATTGAAATTCGACCCACCAAATCAATGCAAATCTGGAAACTTTAGGTAGAAAAATGAGGATCGGCTCCGATGAGGACCGTCATCACTCATCAAGGTCCACCAAAACAAAACGGAATTGAAATGTTGGAAGTTATCAACTGTGTTATCCAGTGAGGTGAATAGATAACCAATACCAAAAATGTTCTGATCCTGGTGGTGGCTCTTCGGCGACCCACACAACAAGTCTCAAGGGTCAAGACAGACGGATGCTACAGCTATAGCATCCCCTATTTGGGTGATACAAACGGACCGCCGCCCCGGCCCTTCTGTCTTTGTGGCTAAGCTCACGGAGCATACCTCAGCCGGAGGGAAAACCCCCAATCCTGCACCAATTCTGCACTCCTGCACCATATGTTTGGCCTTTAACGGAATTATGGTCATTGACTGATTGATCTCAATATCTCTAAGCGCAAAAAGAGAGAGGAAGACCTGCTTCTGAGCGCTGACCTTACCATCACCCAGAAGATCAGGATTCATTTGCCAAATCACGTCTGAATGGCCCATTCTGAATTTGGAATCTTTGGAAGCCGATGATTCTTGATATGGAAATGGGTGGCTTCCAATGATTCCAGTTCCGATACCAGGACTGAGATCATAACCGTCAAAGAGGCTGCTCAGATTCCATCTCTTTTGGAAAGTCAGGAGCCTCACGGCCCAAGCCGCACCGGCGCCAGCAAAAAGCATGCAAAATATAAATCATCAAAACCATTGTAAAAACCATTGCCGCCAAAAACCATCATAACCACCAAAAGCTAGCAGCTAAAGCAAGCCAAAAACCATCCAAAAGCCTTGCTTCGCACATGATTCCGTCTGAAATGATGGTAGCGTATGGTATTGTTGCCAGTTGTGATGACCCGTGACCGTGACTGCGGCGAGGTACACATCGATGGGGCCGCCCCCAAGGCTCTCCCTTTCATGCCCTGGCAGCGGCAGCGATAGGGTCAAACTTTGCCTGGAACTGAGAGGTAAAAAGTTTACTCATCACTAATGGCCTCTGGTGACCTGACCATGGGGAATCTTGCAAATCCCCTGTTGTTTTGATCTGTTCTATGGGTTTCCCGGTTTCTGAGTAAACCATGGTAAACCGGATGGGGACCATCCTTCAACAACAAGTACAACAAGTTTATGGAATTTCCAGGCCCGGTGACCCAGTTCCACCAATTTTCACATCCCAAGCCAAGTCCAATTCCTCCAAAACTCCCCAAAATCCAACCTGTATAGATGCACATCTTAATCGAACATATCTGGTGGATTCTGGTGCTCTATTGCCATGGGTCAAACCGCAATGGAATCCCCTCGTTCTTCACCCTAGTGATTTTTCTAGTGTCCCAGGACACCTCTTCCATCGCCAGGTTTCTATTCCATGGTCCCAGGACATCTCAAAACCCTCTAGGCCCCCCCACAGAGCGCCACATGGGTTAGCGCCTGGTCCGCCGGCATTCTCCTTGGCTGTGATTTCTGGCGGGCTGGAAATTTTGGAGGTTCAAAATTTGGAATCGAACTTGCACACCAAGGATTTAGCAAATTTAGTATTGGATCAAGCCTGCTGTAGATCTAGGTCGCGCCAAGTGCAAGGGTGCAATTTTTTATCGCAACTTAAATGGAAATTAGTGCAAAGGTTGGTGATCCATCTAAATCCACCGTTTCTGCTGAGGAAACCAATCTGCCAGCGCGTGGATTCCCCACATTTGGATCTATCGATCTATCGATCTATTTATCTGTCTATTTATGTGTCTAGCTATATAGCTAGCTAGCTATCTAGCCATCTAGCCATCTAGCTATCTAGCGTAGCGATGCGTAGCGTAGCTTAGCTTAATTTATGAGCTCAATTAGCTTGATTAGCTTAATTAGCTTTTCTTAATATCTAATCTTGTCATATCTTGTCTATCTGGGCATATCTGCAAAGAGCCCCTATCACCGTGAGCTCCGGAAGGGTCCCATAGCTGGTCTAGTGACTGTCCAACCCTCCACTGGTGAGTGATCTTGGAATCGAGTCAATCATGAGGAGGGTGACTTCGCAGTCTCTGTATATAACAGATTGTAGGTTGATCGAAGCTAGCTATACAGTTTTCGGTTTTCTTCATCGACCTGCCAAAGCTCTGCCAGTTGAACATGTCAGGCTCAAACTCGGAAGTGTCCAAGTATTCCTCAGCACAAGCCAAGCCAAGCGTGGTGGAGCCATCTCAAAAAGATGAAAGCTATAGAACTGCTGGATCATCATCCCAGTGTTTCTCTATTTTTCCGCTGGAAAAGCACCAAATGGATCCAAATGGAACCATAAGATCTTGTGGATGTATTCTTTTACCGGGGCTTCTCGAAGGGTTTGCCCCAACAGCCTTATGAATCTGTGCCGTACAAATCCGAGTTTCATCGAAGGCGTGGATAGGTGGGTTGACTTGCCAATTGCTGGATCATCATCCCAGTCATTTTTTCGCTGGAATTCATATTCTTGGGATGAAGACAACGGCGAAAAACATGTGTCAAATGCAGCAATAGTTGTCAGCCACATCATCCAAGCAGGAAATCATTGGCTTTACCCTCTGGTAATTTAACATAGCTATTGAAAATTGCCATAGAAATAGTGGATTTTCCCATAAAAAATTGTGATTTTCCATAGCTATGTTAAATTACCAGAGGGCACCACGGTACCGCCCAGCGTCGAGCTCGTCCATGTCCAATCCTTCCAACACATGCAGCATGACCTTGTCCTCGGGCCTAGGGCTGAAACACTGGGTTTTTCTTCAGGGGAAGTCATCTTGGTAATTTGGGGATATGGAAATTCACCCTTTTTTATAGCTTTTTGATCATCTCTAAATGGGCAATTGGTCATGGCTATCTTAACTTACGGGGGGGTATAATTTGTGGATTTGTTCGATAGGTTGCCAGGTTAGGTTCCAAGTTCAAATGATGTAACGTTCAGATTCATGCATACAGAGATATGGACGTGCGGTCAAATACGGATCTAGACTAATTGTCTTGCTGTCATCCGTATGTTTCCAATCTCCACCATTGGTTTTCCATTTAGGGTTCTTGTCAACTGCTCTTAATATAGAGTGTTTACTGGATTATTCACTAGACTAGATCATAAATGTGTAAACTACACTATTCTCGGCATGCAGAGCCAAAATCCAACTCCCCAGTGCACAGTATTCTCAGATGTGCGGATGTATGCAACAAAATGTGTAGACTATTAAGTGGTCCTCCAAATGCAGACTCCAAAGCCTTATAGAAACCTCAAAACATATGGAAAAGTCGAATCCGACAAACTTGAGGCCCAAGGGGGGGGTGAACGAAAGCTAAGGTTCATATGAGCCTGGAAACATGGGATTTTGATATACTGAATACAGATTGCGTAGAGACCTGGCAGGATTTGAGCCCGCGACCATCTGCTTACAACACCGCTTCAAAATGCCCAGGAGGTTGGGGGAGGTTCGAGTGAAAAATCACAGTGTTGGACTCAGGCCTGCCCCTCCCTTGCTGAAGCAAGAGTAACTCCAGCCAGCTACCGCTAGCTTTCGTGAAATGTTGGTAACTCACTTTTCTATCTTTGTCGGGTTGCTGTGCCCCATGGTTACTGGCCCTGAGGCTCCGGACAGTCCCCACTTCCTCGGAAGAAGCGGGAAGAAATGGTGGTGGATATCTTGTTGGATCGGTTTAAGGGAAAGTCTACAGGAAAACCCCAAAAAATTGATGGTAAAAACCATGGCACTGTCCATGGCACTGTAGATGTTCCCTTAAACCAACCAGAATACGGGAGATAAATTCCGACCATAATATGCGCTATATGGATACATGAATACATATATATATATACATAGGGAGAGAGAGGAAAAAATGTATATATATATATATGGAATAGATATATATATATACATATATATATACATATATATATATACATATATATATACATATATATATATACACATATATATATATATATATACATATATGTATCAGTATACGTATATATGTATGTATGTATGTATGTATGTATGTATGCATATATATATATGCATATGTATATATATGTGTGTATGTTTATATATATATGTATATATATATATATATCGCGCGTGTATGTGTGCTATGTGTCTGCATAATTTTGCATATATGCTATATCTCTACAACCAACCGTCAGCCGCCAGCCATTTGTCAGCTGAGCAACGACATAAGGTACTCAATTTTGCCTCAGTTTTGCGCTGGTCCAAGCTGGCGCGGTTGATCATAAACTGCATGTAAATGGGTAGCAACCCATAATACCACAATTCCATGTGAGTGCACTAACTATTTACTGACCGCCCAAATATGCAAGCACACATATTGATATATATATATATATATGTGTGTATAGGTTTGAACATATTTACATGTTCAAAACTAAGTGTAGAAAGTCCCCATATGCCATAGAACTCCATCATACGACCAACTCTGGATCTTCCAGGCTCGTCCCAGCTGCTCACTTGTTCCGGAGGAAAATCTGCAGTCTTCGAGCGCTTGAAGGACCCCGAAGCCTAGCCGGGCTGGAAAAAGGTTGGGGTCGGGGCCGGCTTTGGAGGCTTGATATCCAAGTTGAGGCATACATAACATACAAATAAATGAATATAAGATATACATATATATCTATATATATATATGTTTGTGTGTATATGTTATATCTCCATTTATGTATTTACATTTATATAACTGACAAGCTAACCATTTAATCTATATCTATATAATATTTATGTAACTGGGTGTTGGTTTGAGAAACTAAAGGTGTGAAAAACTGGGAGTCTCACCTTGACATCCGTTGTACTGATCCTCTGAAAGGTTTCCCCGGACCTTCAAATCCTGAAAAATTCCTACCTCAATGGCCTATGTAAGGGAATATCCCCACAAAATATGGCCTTATATGGTACAGTACCTCCATTTTAGGATCCTGGAATTCCCATTGACTACCTGTTTATACTATTTTTATACTTAGCTATACGCAGGTATACCCTTTGATGTCCCAATCTCACAAGTGTTAACAACAAATTATGACTACCATAAGCAGGGTGACTTCACATGCACAGTAAGTTATATGGCTATGGCTCAAAACCCTGGTACCTGTCTGTTCACACCAAAATAGCTGGTAAATTGACGCTCTATAATTGTTATAGTTTGATCCATCCCCATACCAGCTATTTTGGGTCAAATAATCCATCCCCATTCTGTTCTGTAGTATTACTCGTATGTTCTAATATGTTCTAATAAAATTGATGTTCCACAATTGAATCATATACCATAAATTCCCCATAAATCTTCCATAAATCCTCCATAAATCCTCCATAAATCATATACCATAACTTGATCCCCATATACCTTCTGTTCATCAAACTTGGCACTGGTGAAATCCCAGCGATTGAAAAAGATGATGTTCCGATCTCCCTATTTTCAAAGCTTCCGGTTGGGGATTTCCCTCAGCCATGGTGAAAAACCAGAGGCTACATCCCATTATCCTATAAAAATATTCCATGATAAATTACACCATCAAATATATGCCTATTTATTATTCCTATTTATTATTCCATGATATTTCACTCACAAACATAGTGGTTTTTCATGGGACACCATCAAATCACCATCAAATCATTGGACACGGAACCGCTGCTTCGGAGTCTTCGCTCAGCAAGCGCTTCAGTCGCAAGGTGCCTTCGACAGAGTCGCGCAAGTGCTCCTGGAAATGCGACCGCTATCGTCACCCGCTTCTAAATAGGTAGCTAACTTGGCTTATTGAGTATATAGCCATAATGGTTATAATTTTATAATGGTCAAAAATCGGCTTATTATCACTGGTAAATGGTTAAGCCTAGTTGTAAGCCAGTTATAAGTGGGATAACCCCACTTGGGGAGGCTTTTTGTTCTTCCAGTTGCCAGCTATTTTTATGTGAACAGAAGCCTACCAGGGCTTTGACCCATTGTTCAGTAACCCTACCATAATGGTAGTCATAATTCATGTTTAACCATTGTTGAATTGGGACATAAGCGGGTATACTTATACCTGTGTATAGCCAGGTATAGACAGATAGGACTCAGCCAGCCCTCCACCAATAACAGAGGCTTATTAAGGATGTTTTTACCAACAACAATCACGAATATGTGGGGTTGTTAACGACCAATAATGTTCACACGCACATAGAAGGCGATGTTTTTGAGATGAAATGTTTGATTGAAATTGGGACATGACCCTCAAAAGTGCGATGCAAGTGGAAATCCAGCTAGTGTGGATGGGTGATGTCGGATAATGCCGTTGGCCCCCTAAAAAACTGGAGAAGATGAACCACAGGGAAAATCCCTTCTTTGTCGGAACAACTATGGAAATGATTGAAGAAGCAGCATGGCATAGCCCCGAGCCCCTTAGTTTTCGAAATCACTATGGTTATATGCTGCTGCAAAGACCCGCCTGTACATCATCGATTTCTTCGTCCTCCTCTCCCTCAGAGCACTTCGGCCACAGGCAGAGTTGCTGCTACAGATTGCATTCAAGACTCTAATGTCTAAGTCTTGCATCATCTGGCCCTCACAAGAGTAAGAGTAATCCGTGCATGACATTAATCATTGCAGTGGAACCGGCCCGCAAAACTCCCTGCCCCGGGTTTGTTGGATGCATTCCGCAAACTGTGCTACTTGCTCCAACTTAAATGTAGTCTTGGTTACAGGTATGCACGAAAACATGCATGTATCTACGGCTTCTGTGAATAAATATGCATGCATACAATTTGCACTACATGCAAATATACATATCGTCCATGTACATACATTTGTATGTGTATGAATATATATATATATATATGTGTGTGTGTGTCTGTATGTATGTATGTACGTACGTATGTATGCATATGTATTTAATTTCATCCTCCATTCCATGGTCCCAAAAAAATGTAGACCTAAGCTGCTGGCCGCAGCCATGGCTCACAGCCCGGCCCGCAGAGCTGAAGCCAAAACTCCGGCCCAATGGGGACGCTAGGTAAACTGTTGGGTTTATGGTACAAGTGGTAGGTATGCCATGGTATCCCTATAGTTAATATTAGTTAAATTAGTTATGTTAGTTATATAGTGAGATGAAACTAAATGCTTATATATATATATATATATACGCACTTATAACTTTTAGCTATAATTATGGTTCAACTCACAGGAATATGGTGGCTTAACACAGGTTTAAGTAGTTTAAACTTTAACATATATAAATCGTTTCAGTTGTCACCGCAAAAACTGGTGCTTTTGCGCACCAAATGGGAAAGACTCCAACATCTTGAACCAACCAAAATGGGGGGAACGACCCGTCACTGAGATGTTATATTGTGTCAATTGGGCTCACCATCCCAGGTTGATGGGCCATGACCTTTTACACAACCCTCTTGCTCAATCGACTGCAGAGCTGCAGTGATTTTTGTGTGTGTGTGTGCCCTTGTTTGCAACCTCTGCCAAAGAATGCAGAGGTTGCCTGTGTGGCAAGTTGACATGAACAGAATCCATCTAAGTCAACGTTGAAAATCTTGGTGCATTCCCACTGCTTGGTTGGATTGCTGGAGCTTTACATGTATCTGTTCACCCGCTTCAACTCCCAAACCCTGATCTGACTGTAAGACAATGCCATTGGCGCGCTCCATCCGAAGTCCGCAGCTTCGACTAAAATGATAGAAAGTGGTCATTTGGCAGTGTGTCAAAACCTTGTACCCCTGTAGTTCACATCAAAATAGCTGGTAAATGGATGTTCATTCCCCTAAAAATGGTATTAATAGGTATTGATCCATACCCATTTGCGCCACATGATGCAACGGTTTGGCCCGTTTCCACTTCAAACCCCCGGCATCGAGATGGGGCGCACCAGTACGCGCACTTGATCGATAGTGGTGGATCGGATTCTTTGACGGCGTCCGGGTCCGACACTGGAGAAGCCTGCCGAGACACTGCAGCCTCCAAATTTCAAAAACCTCCAAAGGTCTTTGATACGAAAAGGCTTTGTGGTCGAAAATGGAGAAACCAAAAGTAGCTAAAAATTGTTTGGGGTCAAAAAAAAACACTCCAGACTCCAGACCCTTCCTTCTTTAAAGCCCTCAAGGGTCAGATCTGACCCTAGGTAGTTGAGGCTCAGGATTCCAAACCAATCAGCAAGCAACTATCGGGTGAATTCATCATCAACAAAATCAATAAAGAAGAGTACTACTGACCAAGTTGCTGATATAACGGCTAAATGCTAATTTGGTTGACATAGCAGTAGCACATAAAAAGTAAGCCACCGTCACCGTATACACTATTTATCTAATACAGTACCAAGTTGCCGAAGCCAAAATCGACAACCATTACTGCCAAAAAATGGAAATAGCAAAGAAACTAGTCATAACGTCCATATATATATGTACATATATATTTGCATTTAAAACAAAAATCTTTATATCATTTATATTATCATTGATAAATGATCGATAATTCATCGATAAATGGTCCATGGCTTGCGCCTCCTCGTCTCCATTGGGCACCTCCACATCGCCGTCCGGTCCGGGGACCGGGAGGGTCGCCCGGTCCTGGAGCAGTGGCCCGTCGTCACAATCCAAGTCTCGATCCAAGTTGAAAACCAAGTTCTAAATGGAGGTTTGAATGGGAAGATCATCGAACTATATAAATGAATATATATATATATATTAATATAATCACAACCGTCACAATCCACACCTCACAATCCATCACACCGTTTCTCTTCAAACACCCCGGGCGGCTCCGCATTTTTGAACGAACTGCCCCCTTGTCGCAACACAATTTCCCTTGAAAACTAGCTTGGAACAACGAATCCAATTTCAAATCAGGTGGGTTCTGTTGGGTTCACCAACTTTCAGTTGGCTTAGTGCCTCCGTGTCATCCAAGAACGGCCCGACCTCCATGGAAGGATCTGCATAGGCGCCTGGAACCTCGTAAGCCTCAACAGGGCACTGGCTGTGACTGGACCCAAATGGTGGCAAGATGTGGCCATGGTATGCCATGGTTGGTTTATTCATGGCTTGCCAACATTGAAAAAACCATGGCTTAGCACAGTGATACTGTTCTGTTATGGGTTCCAACCAGTTCCAACCACTTCCCAAGTGAAGCCGGAATCCCTGAAAACGCGCGTTTGAATATACAAAGCAGAGACTTCTCCCGACTTTGTTAACTGCGAATTGAACGATGAATTCGCTTCTTTGGCAACGTTGCATTGGCAAAAGAAGAAAAGCACAACAACCCAACTTTGTGCTGTCGTGCGCACACGTGCAAAAGTTCGTCGACACTGTGAACAAACATTATGAAAACATCCCGTGGCCCTTGATTCTCCATTTCCTGCCTGTGCCTGCGCTTGCTGTGCTATTGCCATCTGTGCCACTTGCTGCGCAACTGCTTGTTGCTGCGCCACTGCCACTGCTTGCTGCTGTGCAACCGCTTGTTGCTGAGCAACTACAACCGCTTGTTGCTGAGCAACTGCAACCGCTTGTTGCTGTGCAGCAGCTGCATTGTATGCCTCAGCCCACAAACAATGGCGGTTTCAACTCTGCTTCATCACAGGTCGGCATCGGAGATGGAAAGTATCTGAAACCTCCAGAACACCATCTCCCCATCCAGTTGGCTCCAACCTGACACCCAGCGCCCTTTTTCAAGCAATGCAGTGATGCAGTGCAGCATGAGGTGCCCTTCGGCATCGGGGCCCATCTGTGAAGTCTGGGGGTCCAGTGCCAGTTTTTGGTGGCTCAGTGGAACAACTGAAGTCGAAATGCTCCTGTCCTGCCCTGCAACAAGCATTGACTCATCAGGGGGCATCGGGATTGGATTGCAGTAGGCAAATCAATGAAATTCTGCCATACGTCAGACTGCGTCATCTGGATTCATAGAGAGAGAGGGAGGGACTCTTGGAGGGGCTTGGGGCCTTTCCACATCAAAATGCTGACCCCAACTTGGGTCATCGACTTCAGATCTCAGTGAGAGTGTAAATTTGAAACATCTCTTCGCAAGGCTCTCAGGCATTCTTGGCTTTGCCCGCAGCGGCCGCCAACTCATCGTACCTCAGATGTGGGACGAAGCTCACCACTCCCCTGGGCCTGGGGTGCATATATATATATATATATATATGTATGTATATGTATAATCTATATATATATACATTATATTATTATTATTGTTGTTATTGTTATTATTGTTATTATTGTTATTATTATATATATATACTATATATAGGACTCAACTGCACTTTTTCCTTGTGCTGAACCCGGTGGCTTTCAGTAACCATCTGGCGTCAGCCAGTCATGCATGAAAAACTCTGCTATGGAACATTCAGA